>VFQN01001657.1_pt1 | contig 36480 bp, 32 predicted proteins | sample 3512371 | NCBI WGS metagenome assembly VFQN01 (sample SAMN10412370, study PRJNA504923) | tailings metagenome | isolation source: Replicate 2 from Balatoc abandoned mine | place: Philippines: Itogon, Benguet | collected 2017-08-28
TGAGTACTATAGGGTTCAGGCCTTGCTCTACGATGAATGTTTAATTAACTCCAAAGGTGAATTGACAGGGTTTATAATTAAGAAGCAGTGTATTACTTTTATTCGGGCCACAGCGAAAAGAAAGACTACAATTAGCATTTGACTCTTATATTACATCCTTATCTCACTGGACTAAGAAGTAAGCTAAGAGAAACTAAGAAACCTAAAAAAACCAATAACAACAATAATATGAATAGGAATAAAAACCCAATCAAAGAAAAGTAAAAAAACAAAGCAAAGATACATCCAAAAAGATAAGAAGAAAAATAAAAATAATCATAATAAGAGATCTGATCGTTTATTTGCCAATGGAAGATCTTCTATTCGCTGTTGCGCCTCCTATAGAACCAGTGCTCTTCGTTGATCCTCCTCCTACGCCAGCAGATTGCACTTGTTTCGATGCTCTTCCTAACTCCACCGTCTTCACTCTAAACACAAAGAAATATATCAAATCAGAACATATACGAATGAGGCAACATCACTTACTTGGCAGCAAAATTTAATGAACAAGTTGTTTCTTCACAATTATACAATACAGGTGAAATGCATACAATCATTAATGTTTTTGAATCTTGTGATAAAGAATCTTGTAATAAGAAAGTCAAAGTAGAATTACGGAATGGGATATGTGCATTCTTTTGTGCACGTGCAGCAATTACATCACCCAAGGCAAATAATGAACGATTAATATTTTGTGCTTCTTTTAATGCTTGTCCTTGTGCACCTGATTTATTAATTCTTTCTGAACCAGCTAAATCAACAAGATTTAATTTACCACGTGTAACAAGTTTAGTTGGTAAGAACTCTGATACAACAGTAACTGTTAACATCATATGAGAACGAGAGGAATGTTCATTCATATTTGTTGTAGCAGATGAACGTACACGATCAGCTTTAGCAATTAAAGATAGCACTTGATCCATACTTGTTACAGGAATATGAGTTAATCCTGGGACATAATTACCATATTCACCCATTTTCACTTCTAATTTATCATCACTTTTACCTTCATTTAATAAATCACGAATATCTTCGTTATAGACCTCTAATATACTAACAGAGATGGAATCAACCCATTCACCTGCACGTTCTTGTGTACGTTGAAATAATTCTTCTAATGCACGTGTATTGACACCAGGATTACTAGCTGTACCCATCATGGTATGTGTTTTACCTGAACCTGTTTGACCATAAGCAAAAATACATACATTAAAACCATCTAATACTGATACAACTAATGCTGAGACATCAGCGTATACTTGTGATTGTGTTGTATTAATATCAAATACTTCATCAAATTCCCATGATTTTTCACGATTTTTCTCGGAGTTAAAGACACGGATTTCACCAGGATTAGGGAAGGAAACACACATTGCATCATTACCAAATGTGTCTAATTCTTTGGTTGTTGGTGGACGACAACGTAAATAAACACGAATATTACCTTTTAATTCTTGAATAATATTATGTAAACGTTTTCTTTCAACCATTTCACGTTGATATTTCTTATTCACAGCATTAACTTCTTCACCTAAATAACGAATTTTATTAATTAATGTACCACCATATTCTGTTTTAATAGAACCAATACCATTAGATAAATCACGTTTAATGGATTGTGTATGTTGTTTATACTCTTGTTGAACACTGGCCATTTTTTGTACAACACGTTTTAATGAAGAAGTTAAAGTTGTATTAAATTGTTGTAATTGTTTGATTTTCTTTTGTAAGGTATCACGTTCTAAAGTAATATTAGCAATTTCTTCATCTTTAGTTTTTTCTACTTCTTCTAATTCTTGTGCTAATGCAACTTCCATTTCTTCACGTTCAGCTAACCATTCATCTTCTTTTTCTTTTAATTTTTGTTCATTTAAACCATTTAATTCTTTAATCTGTAGAGTATAACGTTGCTCTAATTCTTTTTGTAATGTTATTTTGGATTGTTTTTCATCTTGTAATTGTTTACGTAATGTTTCAATCTCAGATTGTAAAGTCTTTTCTTTGGTTGTATCATTTGCAAGACGTGTAAGATCATTAATACGCTGTTGTGCATCATTAATCTCTTGATTGTTTTTATCAATCGTCGAACTTAACTCCTTGATTTTATTATTTAATTTGTCATTTTCTTGACGTAATTTATTCACTTCTTCTTGATTTGCAGTGTTTGCTTGCTGGGTCGCTTTCGTGTTGTTGTTATTTGCTTTGGATAGTTCAGTACGAAGTTCAGCAATTTGTTGAGAAAGTTTCGCATTTTCTCCTTCCAAATCTTGAATTCTTTGAAGATCCTGGGCATTACTACCACCTCCTGCAGTAATAGAGGAAGTTGAGGTTACCCCACTATTTACTGTAGCCGTCGAGGAGCCGCCGGGGCCATAACCATTGTTATCAATGGCAAAACGTAGCTTAGACAGTTCTTCGTGCAAGGCAATTTTAGTAGATGTAACATCAACATCAATATCCTCTAACTTCAATGATTTTAAACCGTCTGATAGTTCTCGAGCCTTGCCATCATTGTTCCTGGCATCAAGGTAATTGGAGGCTTTCGACACTAACGTTGCCGCGGTATTTAGCTTTTCATTCAAATAAGCCTGACATTAAGAAGCATAAATATAAAGTGTGACAAATACTGGGGAAAAAGGTTCTGACCTTCAATAAAGTTGTTTGAGATTTACTCAAAAGTTTTAATTGACGAATTACATTTTGTAATTGTTCAACATCATTGAACTGACCTTCCATTTTTTTCTCCAATTGACTATGCAAGCGTTGACTTAACGACATTCTGAATAGTCTAGATTTAAAGTACAGTAAAGTGTATTCAACAAGATTTGATGGAATTAATTAAGATCAAATTTGATCAAAAAGTTTAACGATAAATAACGTTACCGGTTATGAGCTTTTTCGGATTTTAGGAATTTTGAAATTTCGTTTTACATACAGCGTCAAATTGTAAAAACGGTTGATTTTGAGGGCAAATTTTTTATAATTATTAGAGGAAAAGCGACTATTAAACTCTTCTGAAGTGGGGAAAGTACGAAAAAAAAGAAAAATAAGAAACAAAAAGATAAGATAAGTAGTATAGGTTATAGCTATAGCTATTTGATCTCATGTTAGACAATCAAAAATCACCAAATAAACCAGTCTTTCTCGTTTTGAGCAAGATTTTAAATTCGAATAACTTGGCTTCGAAGCCTTGTAAAATAACTTCCACCATTATTTCCATTCGCATTATTTGTTGTCTTGTTTGTTGCACTCTCAACCATCCCACCTGTTCTCAGTCGTTGAGGGGATTGCTTGGTTGAACTGTTTGTATTATTACTATTTCCCTTATAAGGATTGGAATTATTCTCAGGATCGACCAAATTCATCTTTACAGGTGATGGATTTCTTGCAACTCCTGGGTTGTTAGTGGAGTAAACCTTCGGAGAATTCGTCGAAATCTGGCTCAAAGGAGATCGACTCGGACTCTGAACAACAGCAGGACTCTTCTTTCCAACTACGTTCATCTCCTGAATCTCATTTTCATTATTATCATCATTACTCTTTTGCTTTGAATTCTTTCTTTTCTTCACAGGATTACTACTCGTATTGACACCTTTTAATCGATTGACTTCCTCTTTTAATTTGATATTTTCAAACTTTAATTTATTTAACTCATATTCATACTCCACTTTCATACGCTCCATTTCTTCTTCAGTCTCTTGGAGTTGTTGAATAAGATCTTCGTTCTCTAATGATAGGTTAGATAACTTGGCCTTCTTTACTGATCGAGTCATCACATCGCCCGCACCAATTGACTTGGTCTCATAGGCAGAAAGTTGGTCTTGAAGATCAGAGATTTTATTTAATAAACCGGTTGAACGTGACATCATTTCTTTTGAAATTTCTTCACGAATTTCGGTCTCGCGTTGAATATTTTGCATTAATAATTCATTATTCATGCTTTTCAACTCTTCAACTTCACGGCGCAATCTCTTACGTTCGGACATGTTTTCTTCGTCATCATCAAGAGAACTCGTTGCGCTAATAGCTGTAACTGATGATTTGGAAACCGTCTTTTTCAAGCCTCCTGTTGCAGTTAGACCCTTGCTCCCTAACGTACTATCACCACGGCGACGTTTTGTTCCAGCTGTAGTAGATGAAGTAGTAGAATGGTTGTCACTATCCTTCCCATGCTTATCTTTGTAGTCCTTTAATTCTTCTAGGCGAATCATTTTAGAATTTGGGACAACTCCTGTCGGTGCTGGTGCAGAGGATACTGACACTACATTCGTGTTAGGAACAATTTGAGTGGCCACACGACCAACATCAGCAAATTCTCTGATTTTAGATGCGATTGAAGCATTTCCTAAAATAGATAAGGTTTCATCATAATCATCACCTTGAGGATTGACACAAGCGATCATTGCCACACCACCTAAGCCGGCACGGCCTAAAATTGGCATTAAAAGGTGAGTCAGTTTTGATTCACGGAACGGAATGACTTCCATAGAGGAGTTCAAATCTGCATTCTTTCGCTTCACAGCTTGTAAGCAACGCCACAATTGCATTAAAGAAGTATTAATGTTATTTGCTTCTTTTTGTTGAGCGGAAGTGGCTTTAGTACGAGATCTAACTCGAGAAAGGATAAGAAAATTATCAAAAAAGGTGAATTTGGAGTACGTACCCTCTTTCAGCACCAGCAAGGTCTACGAGTTGGAAAGCAACCGAATGCATTTCTTTTCCATCAGCAGAAGGACGAGTTAGAGTTAAGGAGTACACTGCATGAGATCGACTAGATCCAGTGTTGAGGAAGGTAGATGACTTCGATCTCTTTGATGCAGCAATATCCATTAACTTGAAAGCATCTTGAGTGGAAGAAATTGGATGATATGATAGTTTAGACACCTCAACTTTACCATAACCATCACGGATTTGCAATTTTTCTCTTCTTTTGCCAAGCAAATCATAAATATTCTCTTGATATACTTCCAAAGCTGAAATATGCAATTCCCAATTTGTTCTAGCACTCTTCTGGTCGAGAATAGCTGAGACAAGACGAGGTAAAATACCAGGATTGGCACTTGTTCCCTGGATAGTATGGGTCTTTCCAGCGTTGGTCATGCCATAGGCGAAGATAACGCTGTTATCTCCCGCCATAAATCTCTTCAACATTGGTGCGGCAGAATGATCAAAAACTTCATTCTGCTGTGAATGACTATCAAAGACTCGTGTAAACATCTAAAGAAGAATTCAATCAAAAGGACTTGAAGAAAGAAAAAATAGCCTTACATAATGTCTTGACTCGGTCTTAGTGTAAAGAGCTCTTTTGGAAGAGTCAGGGGCATTGGTAACGATAGTATTCTCAGACTCGACAATAATAGTTGTCTCAGCATTATTTGGGATAGGACGAACACGTAAATATACTTTCATATATTCTTCTCCTTCAGTTTTCACACAACTGTCAAATACTTGAGAAAGCTTCTTCACAGGAATCTTGTGCGGATTCTCATCATTGTGAGGAAACTCTGCTATCACACTCGCTAAATCAAGCGATTCTTTTCCTTCAAAAGAATTACGGATCATTGTTTCTCTTCTAATCTTACAAGAATGTTTCTCTTGTTAATTGCAAGAATAATAGCTCAAACATAACGGTAAATAACAAAAACCCGAAAACTCGAAAAACTAGGAAAGGGTAAAATTCCGTTTTCTCTTTAGAGTTACGTAAAAATACTTCTTAGGCAATAACAACAGAACACAGAAAAATTTGATGACAAACATAAAGATGGAAATACCAATGGTCATCTTCTTTTCTAGTTTATTGAAATAGATCTTTTTTGATAATCACGAATCCGTTCTTCAATTTGATCATAGAAAGCAACCCTTTTCTCAATTAAATTGTAATGAATACCTTCTTTCTTAAACAAGCCTGCTTGATGTTCTAACATCGGAATGAACATTGAAATGGCAGATCTGACTGCTAAATTGAAGCTACAGTAAAAACATGATTAGCGGGTCTAACGATGAGGAACATGAAGAACTTACATCCAATCCTGGATGATCTCACTGAGCATATCAGCTTTAAAAGTTGCAGTAACCTTTACAACTTTAATTTTTCTTCTCCTTTTTTGATGTGACGCCGACGGAATAAATTTCAAGGAATAAATATTGTCTAAATCAGCACTCGCTGCGGCTAAATCACGAGGTTTCATTTTATTATCCTCCCATATTGTGCTACCTGTGGCAAACTCAATGGAAATATCGATAGAGAAAGAATAGATCTTACTTTTTTCTTCATACAGTTGACCAAAGGAAGCATCACTTCCAGATTTAGATCGATTTAACAATCCATGCGCGATAACATCTTCTTCGTCTTCCTTTTCTTCATCCTTTTCTTCTTCTTTAATATAAATACTTCCCCAAAGATTCATCCTTTGATTAGCATTTCTTGGAAGGAAATTAGCAAATGAATCAGATGTAAGAACAGGCTTGATCGTGAGTACAGCACTGCCATCAGATAAAATATCACCTCTCCTATGATAGGAGTGTCAATTCGAATAGAAAAAACTCAACACTACTTACACATCGTTAACACATGTTTTTTGAAAAAGAACAAAATTCACTTCTGTTTTCGTAATTCGTCGAAAAGTACTTGGAGCTTGAAGCATTTCTGAGTGGCCACACATGGGTACCCAATACTGATAGGTGCTGTTCTCGAGTATCGCAGGCAGTACTTCCTTCAATGGACATCGAATCTCCCCTTCCAGCTTAAAGTGATAGACTCCTTTTGACTCCAAACGGTGTGTATAGACAGAAACATCTTGATGTGGACCAATATTGTTATTCCACAGATTCCATTGATCAACATCCATCATCAATTTTAGTTCATCCGCAATATCCCTACCTAATAATTCCAATCTTTGTAAATTCGCGGACTCATTGATATAACGTTCTAATCGGTCCTTTGTCGCCTCATCTGCATTCCCTGTTCTAATGTACTCACGAATATTTTGGAGGAGAAAGTAGGCTTCCGCAATGCGGTCTTCATCTTGAAGGGTTTCACATAACCTCACATCTTGCATTAAGCTGCTTTCACTCTCTTGTGCCTTCACTGTACCTGAAGGCTTTTCTGCTGAGAAAAGGGTAAACATTTCTTAGGGTAACTTCAGCAATCAAAGTGATGAGTCCAGTAGATTTACGGTCCCTTGGCCCAGGGGTAAAGTTACGAGGTTATGATGAGAGTGTTGCTGTTTCTCTTATCCCTTTTCTTTTTTTGTTTTCGAAAGAGTAATGCATTCTCTGATGTCTTGAGGCTTCATTTTAGTCCTAGGGCTGGATGGGTTGACCAATTTCAGTCTTGTTCTCGCTCTATGTGGATGAAGGCGATGAGCAAGCACCAAACTGAAGGAGAGAGCGAAAAGCATTCACTCTTTCAAATATTCCGACTCATAAGATCTTATAACTCAAGATTACAGCGAGAGGAACGGCAGATGATAAACGATGAGCTATTACGATTATTATTGACAAGGTCTTTTCTTTTGAACGATTTAACTAATCTCATGGAACTTCTGAAAGAGTTGAGCAGCAAAGGTTTTCTTGTATTCAAAGACGACGGATTGGCAGCATTAATAAAGGTGCTACTTAACTTGACTCATTCCAACAAAAACACAAGCTTTGGTGGAGAAAGAGTGATGGAGGTGTTAAGTGGTTGTGTTGAAGTTGGTACTCAATATCAGAATCTACAACCTGCAGAGAAATCAATGTTGAAAGACTTGGTAGGGAGTGTGAATACTGAGTCGATAGTGAGAGACTTTTCATCGTATAGTGAATACTTCTATGTGTTGGGTAAGCTGTGTATTCCTTGGAAGGAAGTGTCGAAAGAGAAGAGGAGGAAGTTGATGTCTAGTATGCCACGATTTGGAGAAGTGGCGAATGATGATGTAGATAAATCAGCAAGAAAGCTGATCTTTGGAGTGGATGAACTTTTAATTCTCAAGCAGAACGCTGAAGATTTGGATGAGGAAGTGAGGGAGTATTATGAGAGACTGTTGATGAGAGTGTTGGAAGGAGGGAGTGGAAGTAAAAAGAAGAAAAGAGAAGGAGAGGATAAAAGCATACCGGTAAGGCATCATCTTAAAGTTTATTTGGGAAAGGTGATATGATGAAATGATGGTTGATAGATCGTATACGCTATATTATTTCAGCTGAGAACTTTGGCAAGGATGAGAGGAGAGGAGAGTTTGAGTGAGAAGCAGTTGTATGAAATCTATAAAGGATTGGAAGAAGAGTGGGAGATGAGAGAGATGAATAGTTACAAACAAGCAATGGTCATTCTTGGGTGAGAGAGTTTCCATTCCGCCTGATTACTTCCTCGTCATCTTCGTATAGGCTTGGAGAGATGGGTGTTGACTACAGGAGCCTTCCCAAGGGTCTGTGGTCGATAATGATGGAAGATCTGAGAAAGAAAGTGGAGAGAAAAGTATTGCCTGTGAGTCTGTCATCGTTGTGTAAAGGTTGGAAGGACATGGAATACAAGTGGAGAGATATGGAGGATGAGTTAAGAGAAGTAGTGTTGAAAGCTGTAGTTGATTTATGTCGAGATGCTAGAAATGTGAGGGAAATAGCGAATGTGATATTATATCTAGGAGATATGGAAGCAGATTGGGACGAGGATATGAAAGGAAAGCAAGAGGAGATCTTGGGAGGGATAGCAAAAGTAAGTCAGAGTTTTAATGGTCAAGGTCTTTGTAACATATTAGTTGGGTAAGGGTTTATTTAGCATATAATTTTGATCTTGTCAAATCATATTTTGTTAGATTGTCCAATATGAAAGCGTCATGGAAGAGTATAAGTGGGGAAGTGCAGAATAGTATATTGGTTGCTCTTGCAGCTATTTGGAAAGATCTGAACGAGCAAGGGATTAGTAACAGCCTCTACAGGTACGGTTTGAAAGCAAGATACATAGATAAGGTAAAGTTGAGGCTCTGATTTGGCATTAAGATATTCAGTCTCTTGTTACACTCTTGAGTGTGAGATGAGGATTTATGTCAAATTTGGAGCTGCAACGAAATAATGATTTATAATTCTTAGTCTAGGACAGCTTGGCGTTATGTGGAAAGACATTCAAGAGAATTCAAAAGAGAAGCTGTTGGGTCGTTTGCAGAGCTTATTGCCTTCTCAGAGCTTCCTCATATTTGATTTAGATGGATCTCTAAATGGGCTAAATGCAATGGGATATGATTGGAAGAAAGATGAGAAACTTCGTGAGAGTATATTGCGGAAGATAGAGGGATGGTATGGAGACAGAGTAAAGATTAGCAAAATGAATACCGAGAATCTTCCTGCTCTGGTTTATTGTCTCGGTGAAAGGAGACTGGAATGGAATGAGCGTAGAAAGGAGAGCAAGCAAGCTTTGATGAACGGGATGGAAGCTTACTTCAAAGGAGAGGATATAGATGAAAAGAAAGTGAGCAATATGATCTATGGGTATGCAAGGGGCCGTGTATTATGGTTGTCGAGATAACTTTGTCTTATGTTGATAGGTTAGGGAAGATGGGAGCTTCGATACATACTATCTCTCTCGCGATGAAAGAAGAATTAGAAGCCGTAGTGCGGAAGATTGCAGGAAAGGAATATGAACCTCAAGGTATTGCAAATATCATATATAGCTTCAGTCAGATGCAATATTCTTGGGAGATGATAAGAGAAGATACTCGAGAAGCGTTCCTACATATGATAAGACAATCAACAGGAGAGTTCAATGCTCAGGTAAGGAGAGAGTAGAAGAATCTTTATGAGGGTGATTTTGATGATTGTAGGGTCTATGCAACACCTGTTACAGTGTAGCAGTGATGATAAGAGATAATAGAAGAGAATTGGAGAAGAGTTACTTCCTTCCTCTACAAGAATGTCTTCTTCGAAGATACTATGAGATCGAGAAGAAGAGCGAGGGAAAGGGAAAAGCAAAGGAAGAAGTATTCTCAGAAGAGGCGTTGAGTCAGTTATCAGTGTATTTGAGCTGGCTAGAGACTTTACCTTCTTCATCGTTACCCTCTCTCTTGCAATCCTTGCAACAAGACAAGTTACTCAATATCGCGACTTCTAAAATGCACAAGCCTTCTGCAACTCATAAGCGATTGTCGGATAGGTTGAGAGTCGCATGGAGAGAGAGGATCGAGAAAGAGGTGGCAGCAGGGAAGATTTCAGAGGAGTTTAAAGAGAAGGTGATGAATGTGAAGATCGTGGATGAGTATATTGGATTGAGTAGAAAGGTGTTTCCTATGGATATAGCAGTAGTGCAAGACGTGGTAGGAGGAGTAAGTGGAGGGAAGGAGGAGAAGGTGTTATTGTTTATCGAGATAGATGGAGACTATCATAAACATACAGTGAAGGAGGGAGCTTTGAAGATATTCGATACCAAAGATCAATTGAAAGAGTATTTGTATGGTGAGAAGTATAAAGGCGTTGGTATAGAAAGGTTCGATGTGAGAGTTGTTGGAGAGCACACGAAGGAAATGTTAGAATATTTGGTAGCGAAGGTATGGAAGTTAGTAGAATAACACAGAACATAGAAGAAGAATGATCGAAAAGTCTTCTAAAGGATGATCTGCTAGTAAGAGAAAGTTTTTAAACTAACATCAATCGAATCAAACACAGATATAATGAAGGACCTATGACCATGAGTTGTTAGCATTACAGACAGGAAAGTAACTATTCATACTCTATCATTCAATCTGCAGATGTCATTGAGCTAAACTCACTTTAGTTTCTATTCAAATACCTTACAAGAGTTAAACCTACATCCCATATATTTCACCAATCAAATACCTTTCAAAGGCATGTGATTGCTACTGTGATAGGAGATACAAGCATGAAGAAAGAAAAGAAAGAATTACGAAAAACCTACAAAAATCAAAATCCTTCTCAAGACATACTTAAGTACGTGACTGCGACTTTATTTAGTATTCTTCCCTGCTACCGTGTCAAAGTATTGAGCTCTCCAAGTCATAGCGTTCAAGATCTCAGCGTACTATAGACACGTCATCAGACAAAAGTAAAGAGAAAAGAGAGGGGACAACACTTACCGACCAAGTCAAATCTGCTGCACTTAATTGGAAACCTGTATTACGATCCATCTGCTCCCACACATGGAATCCACTTCCTGCCACATGATATCGAACTCTTAATAACACACCATCACCTTGAGCTGCAAACACTTGAGCTAATGACGTCGCATCTGTTGGTAAAGAAGCCACATTGAAAGCAGCCTTCCACACATTCAATACATCACTTGAAGGAACTCCATTTGTTAAGATGTAAATGGCTCCACGATAAAACAAGCTTGCAAGAGCTGCTGAGATCAACTGCCATGGATTACCACCAGCATACACATCTCCCTTATATCTGCCGTATAAGATACCTGGAACACCATTCGCCGTATCTTGAGTATTAATTGCATACTCACCACAAAACACTGCATTATAATAGGCCACAGTTTGCGCTACTTCAAGGGAAGTTGGTGCAAATAAATCATCCTCTGCATAAAAGCCATCATTCAAACCAACGATGACACCACCATCTTGAGGATGATTCGTTGATTCTTGAATGAATACACCATTCCAATGATTCGCATATAATGTTGAATTAATCGTTAATGCAGTATTGTAATAGCTTGTTGCAGAGCTTGTATCACCCATCGCTGTAGCGAATTGTGATCCTAGGAATAAAGCTTTCTTCATCGTAATACGGTTCCAAAAGAAATCTGTGCTTTGGGTCTCTTCCCATAAATCACAGGTATTGGAAGCATATCCTGTTAAGATGTAATCTAAATCATATTTGATTGCACCACCATTGTAACTGTTGGCATTGTTGGTCCATAAATAAGATTGAACATAACTTAATTCATTGTTATTGATCAAATTCTGAGCTGCAATTATCATAGTTGTTGAACGTAATCCTGGTGCATCATCTTGTGGACGACACCAACCACCTGTATATGGTGAAGCATTGGATAGTTCGAATTTTGGTTCTACTCGAACATCAACACCGTTAGGATCAGTTTGACTTTGAGTTTTAAGTTCCCATTGAATGTATGATTTGACAATACTTTCGATATCAGTAAAGTTTCCTGGGTTCGTCTCTTGTAAGGCTCTCATGGAAAGGGCTGCATCACGTAACCAGTGGTAATAGTAAGAACCCGCGGTAGTTGTCGCGAACTTTGGTGCCGCGGCAACTCCACCAGCACCATTGACGTTTAAGTTGAGAAGGAAATATCCACGCATAGTCTCAACCTCAGCGCTGGAAAATGGCTCTTGAATGGAAGCCTACAACCAAATGTTAAACTCGTTGAAACAGATACAAAGAAATTACCTGATAATTGTAACAGCTGCTCTTAGCACCATTTCCGTAGTAACACCAAGGAACAGTTCCAACGGAGCTTTCAGCCCAGCAGCAACCTGCTGCTTGACAAGATGATTGATCCACATTCGTAAATCCACAATCAAGCTTGGTATAGTCAGGCACACTACAATCCGTAGCACTTGCCACTCCGAAGAAGTGACTTAAAAGAGGTAATAAAAATAAAGCAAAGAAATTTCGGGCCATCTTGTGAATTAATCAGAGAAATCAATGATTCAAAGGAAGTGGAGATTAAATTCTTCAAGGTACTTCTTTTGGGAAGAGAGGTCTAAAAAGATCGATTTTTCTTAAACTCTAGATTATAGATATTTTCTTTATTTTACAGTGTAGAAAAGGATTTTTGAAAGTTCGAAAGAAGTATTGATAAAGATATATATGGAGAGGTTTGTAGTATCTTCAAGTCAGAATTCCAATGACCGATATGGGAACAATCATTCTCATATAAGCGGAGAGAATAATTTGTTGTCAAAATTGAAAGAGAGGCACGGTCAGTCGAGTAATGTGACGGGGAAAAGGAAAATTGGTGATATTCTTGGTAATCTTGAAGGAAAAGAAAATCATTGCGAGAGTTTCAATCCTGTAGAAACTCGGAAGGAAGTTATCAAGTCTGAATGGGAGGCTAGGGATAGCAGTGCGATGTCTTCCTTTGATCTCCATTGTCTTCAAAAGCAATCTCAACTCAAAGCAAGGAATTACGTTGGATGGAAGATGGACCGAGAAGGAAACAAAGTTTATACTACCTTCCGTAATGGCGAAAAGGTACAAGTATCTGGTCAAGAAGCCTTCCGACTTGCATTGGCTGACGGTAAAATTGTGAAGAAACCTAAGAAGGATGAGATCCAAGAATACAAGGAGGAAGAGGAACCCCAAAAGAAAGAACCAATCAAAGCCAAAACTAAGGAAGCTTCAACCTTAACTTCTTATTTTAGAAAATCCTCTTAATCATAGAAAAATGGACTTGTACATATTGTATACTCTACTGCGGAACTATCTAGATACTATTTCTTAAAGTGCCATGGTTACAGTGCCTCGAAAAACAGGCTCTGCTGGACCGGTCATGTAAATATGATTATCACCCTCCTTCCATTCGATGAATAAGTCACCTCCTGGTAAAGTAACTTTGCAGTTTCGCTCCGTGCGACCTGTAAGCACACCCGCAACCGCCACAGCACAGGCGCCAGTACCACAGGCCAAAGTAGGTCCAGCTCCACGCTCCCATACCTTCACCCGAACGTGATTTCGGTTTAATACTTCGACAAATTCAGTATTCACACGCTCAGGAAAAGCTGGATGCTTCTCCATTACAGGCCCAATCACCGGAAAATCAGGTCCACCATCCATTGAGTCTACATTTTCAACGAATATAACCTGAAATAAGAGGTGAACAAATTGAATCGAGAAAGCGAGAGGAACTTACAGAATGAGGATTTCCCATACTAACTGCAGTGGTGTAGTAAGTCTTACCCAATCCCACAATTTCAGCATCAACAACCCGTCCCTCTTTGGTTGGAGTAAGATTTGTCGGGATTTTATTATTTGGTGAAAGAATAGGTTCGCCCATATCGACTGTCACTAAGCCATCATCAGTTAACTTCGGAACAATTACACCAGCATTCGTCCAAATACGATAGATTTTCTTTTGCTCTGTACCTTTGGTTGCCTCTAAAAGATGCAAAAATTTTGCTAGGCATCGAATCCCATTCCCACACATTTGAGGTTCAGAACCATCAGAATTGTAAATTCGCATCGTATAATCACATCCATTTTGACCAGGCAAAGCAAAAATTACACCATCACCACCAATACCAAAATTTCGATCGCATAAACGAACAGATTGATCAGCACTATACTTTAAATGGCTTGATTCTAAGTTGTCAACCAGAATGAAGTCATTCCCAAGTCCTTGATATTTCACAAATTCATGCTTCAAAGACATTCCAAATTGCCTTAAACGTTGATTATGAAATACGTTACGCCCAATAGTAAAGCTATAACCAAGAACAAATCCTGAAACAAGCAATAAGAAGCTAAATTGTTTCATTGTCGTTAACTTTCCTTCCAAAGCCTCTCACTTCGTTTTCTCTCGTTAAGCGAGAGTCCCTCTCTCTCGATAAAATAGTTAAGGATTTGCTTATAGTTGATCGATTGAATTTCTCTACTTCAATCAATTACTTTTGGTGTTTGCTTTATCGTTGGAGAGAAGGAAGAATGAGAAGAATTTTCACAAGATTAGCGCCAAGATTGAATCAAAGAAATTTTAGAACACAAGAACTTGTGAAAAAAGGAATTGTATCATCTCCTTTAACTGTACCAAAAGAAATCTTATATCCTGAATATGCTTTAGATAGTATTCCTGCAAGTACTGACGACTTTTACTTTTATAATGAATATGAAATTCCTCATGTTCGAAAATCCGCACGATTAGCAAGAAAAATGCTTGAATACGCTCTTTCCTTGGCGAAGCCTGGCGTTACGACGGACTACATTGATCGTATGACGCATGCTGAGATTATACGACATGGCGCTTACCCATCACCTTTAAACTATTACAAATTCCCAAAGTCAATTTGTACTAGTATTAATGAGGTTGTTTGCCATGGTATTCCTGATGATCGTGTATTGAAGGATGGCGACATCATTTCTATTGATGTTTCAGTCTATCTCAATGGTTTCCATGGTGATAACTGTGGTACTGTTGTTGTAGGTGATAATCCTGATCCTAAACTATTAAAATTAATTCAAACAACGAAGGATGCTGTTCAGAAAGCGATTGATATATGTAAACCAGGAGCGTAAGTTTTTCCTAACAGTCCCATATTCCTACTTATGATTCTTTTCTGTGATGAATAGCAATACAACAGAGATTGGAAAAACAATCGAAACTCATGCAAAAGCTAATGGCTATAATGTCGTTAAGGAGTTTTGTGGTCATGGTACTGGTCTTCTTCTACATATGAAACCACTAGTAAGCTATTGTGGACTGATTCGCTTGTATTTTCACACTTATTTTGTTTGAAAATAGATCTTACATTATGAGAACAACGAGAGCAATATTCTGAAGCCAGGTATGAGTTTTACGATTGAGCCAATCTTAGTCGAAGGTTCGAAGGACATTGAGTTTTGGGATGATGGATGGACGTCTTCGACGAGAGATCGATCGTGGTCAGCACAAATTGAACATCAAATTTTAATTAACGAAACAGGAGCTGAAATCCTAACAGTAGTTGAATGATTTTTTCTCCTTTATAAAGTATTTCATTTTATTTGCATATTTAATTTATATACAGCCTGCCAACATAAACTAAATAAACAAAGAATTTCAATGTCTAGCATAAGATTTTTAATTTGGACAATGCGACATTTAAGAATTCAAATTTGATTGGATCTTTTGTGCACTTTTCTCTCGTAAATTTACGCTATTTTAAAATGCAACGCAAAATAACAAGAACAATTGTTGAGAGGAAATTGACACAGAATCAACGTTTTCTACCATCCTCTGAGCAACAATGGGATTTAAAGGCTTAACACTTCAATTACTTGCCTTTTATTGCTATTGGATCATTGAGCAACGGAAAGTAGAAACTTTTTCTCACGGACTATGGTCGCGAGGCTTGAGCCACAGTGGGAGGAGTTCATCCGTCACATCACGAAGGACAGATTTGATGATTAGATTTCAAGAAAAGCCGAATAAAGACCTAAATAATCCCTATCAGGAGCAGAAAGAACCTCCTAATCCTTCAACCAATCAAACAGCATCGAGCAATGACGATAAATCTGATGACATATCTTTTGATTTCAATGTCATTCAAACATGGTTGAAAACCAATTTTTCATGGCAAAATTCTCTTTTTGGCTTTATTTCGGGAATAATTCTTTCATTTAGCTTAATTTTTGGTCCAATTATACAATCTTCCGAGTATATTGAACTCTTCTCTTCACCTGACATTTCTCTGTCCACATCATCCACTACTGCAAAAGAGAGTGAAGAGTCCATACAACAGCCTATTGTATTATTTCAATCAATATTATATAATCTACAACGAGATTACATTGATCCAATTAATCCAATGACGTTGTTTAAGGATGGTATGAAAGCGATGTTGACGTCACTCGATCCTTACACAGAGTATGAAGATCTACAAGAAGCAAAACAATTGCAAGAATCAGTTAGTGGAAAGTATGCAGGTGTTGGAATGGTGATTGCTGACATCCTACCTGACACCGGTAAGAAAGGAGGGCTGACGTCATCCTCTACCACTACCTCTACTACCCTACCAGGGAATGTTCAAGTGGTCAGTGCCTTTGAAGGTTATGCTTTTGATAAAGACATAAGACCAGGTGATATTATTCTAAGTATCAATGATATAGATACTCGAAGATTAAACAGCTTACAAGTGAAAGATCTTCTGCGAGGAGAACCTGACACTACTATTACTATACGATATCTAAGAGATTATTCACCATCATCCTCCTCTTTTCCCTCTTCTTCTTCCACTGCTAATTTAGAAAACAATGGTAAAATTATGGAAACGACAATAAAACGATCGTCTATTCAATTATCGGATATACGATTAGCAACATTATTAGGTCGTACAGAAGATGGGATTGGTTATATTAATATTGCTGGATTTAATTTAGGTTTAGGACGTGATTTTCGTAATGCAATATATTTATTAAGAACAAATTCTATTAATGATTTAAAAGGATTAATTATAGATTTACGTAATAATCCTGGTGGTTTATTAGATAGTGCAGTAGAACTAGCATCATATCTACTACCAGAGAATAGTGAAATTGTTACATCACGTGGTAAAGATGGCCAAGAGATAGTCTATCGTAGTGTATCATTACCAATTGTTTCGAAAGATACTAAAATTGTTGTCTTAGTGAATAAAGGATCCGCATCAGCATCAGAGATATTAGCTGGTGCAATACAAGATTATGATCGTGGTTTGATTATTGGTTCACAATCAACCTATGGTAAAGGATTAGTACAAAAGATTATATCATTACCATATAATTCTGCATTAAAATATACGATTGCGAAGTATTATACTCCTAGTGGAAGATGTATCCAAGAGATACAATACACTGGAGGGAGAGCAACCACATCGTCGTCATCTACTACAGCACCAAAGACAAAGGATAATAGTATTACGATTGTGAACGCTGATTCTGAAGCTTTGGATGAAATGAGAGAGAAGGAGAGGTTGGGTAGTTTTGGAGAAGGAGATAATAGTGACGATGATATTCAGTTATATGATGCTCCACCAGCCGAGGTGTTAGATGATATCTTTCGATTTAAAAATAATGGTAATACCAAAGATAATACAAATGATGATGAAGGTTTGTCATTACCAGGTAAGAAGAGTAGATCATCTAAGCAATATCCAATACCTGAAAAAGAAAGAAAGACATTCTATACAAAACTATTACATCGTCCTGTGAAAGATGGTAAAGGGATTGAACCTGATCTCATTCTGCCTAATACTCTACTATACCCATCACCGATTGAAACTTTCTTATATAATGAAAATCTTTATAATGAATTTATTAATGCTTATTTACCAAAGAAGTATACTACATCATATGATCAATTAAGAGAACAAATGAAAGCTGCTTATCAAGAAGAAAGAACACAAAGAAATCAAGTGATAGATTATTATAAACAATTAATATATAATACAATTATGATGAATGCAAAAGAAATTAGTAATTCTCCTACTTCATCTTCATCATCGGGATCGTCGTTGATATCGCGATTTTTACCTTCTTCATATGTTGCACAGAAGTCATTAGAAGAGTTAGATAACTTACATCAAGGATATATTTTGAATAATCTTTTCAACGTTCCTTCTATTGAACAGTTTTATGTATTAAATCATTATTATGATCGACAATTACCTTCTGATGTCACTACGACTGGCTTATCGGCTACAACGACCACAACTGATAAGAAAGAAGAGACTGGTTTATCTAAGACGAGTAAGGTGGCCAAAGCAGATTTGATTGAAAGTAAAGCAAAAACTCCCATAGATGCACACTTCTTTTATGGCGATGGTAACAGTGATAGTGATAAGAAATTATTATCATCGCCTACTTCATCACAGGGCAAGAGAGGAGCTTTCATTACTTTAGGTAATAAAGATTTGAGAACTCATGAACAGTTTCGACAACTATTATTCACAGATTTTGAAGATTTTCTTAAACAAAAGGTTCAATCAACATCATTACCAGCAGTATCAAACCAACAAAAGCAACAACAACAACTTCAATATTCTAATCTATTAAAGAAAGAATTTCAATCCTTTAAAAATTTATTTTATTATTTTCCTTCTTTATCAAAAATGATTAATGAAGAAGTAGATAATAATATTATTCCTAAGATTAATGATTTCATGATCAAAGATCTTTATCGTCAAAGAGAAGAGATTGTAAATACTTTAGAGACTGTTTTATTAAATAAAGAATTACCGAATCGATTATTAAGTTATTATCAATTACAACATGATCCTGAACTATCTGTTGCGATGAAACTACTCACTCCTTCTTCTTCTTCTTCTTCGCAATCAGTCTCTGTCTCGACTGATAGTGAAAGTACAGTACCGGTACAAGTGATTAAGAAGAATGGTATGAGTTATTATAAAGTGCTTCCTGAAGTATTAAAGAAGAAGTTCAATGAAAATAATTTAAATCAAAAGAAAACTATTGAAAAGGAATCTGTAACTTATGATTCATTACTATCGTTGAGAGAGAAGTAAAGAACGATACGCTTTGAAAGATGGAATAAATGTTTGTATCTGTCCTATATAAACGGCAGATATACATAAAACTGTTATTAACGTGTTATTCATGTATAATCGAATGAATTTAAAAATAAATCTTACGTACATTCTACGTAAACGTCTTCGTCCTCCGAGTTCGGAACACTTTGATATGTGACAAACAACCCTTAATTTATAATAAGATAATGAACAATAAGATAATCTACAACGTTAGAATGTCTTTCCTCGAGAAAAAGTGAAAAGAACTTTGTGAATAAAGAAAAAATGTCAAAGAAGGCGACCTCAATCAAGTAAATCGAAGTGTATTGGCAGTGGGGTGATAGACCTCTGCTTTTATAGGACTTCGTAAGTGCGAAGTTATGATTGAATATAGTGGAAGAAAGTTCGAATTGAAGTTCTTCCTAAATAGAGGAAAAGTCATGAGAAGAATAATTTCCTTACTCTTAGTGTTTTTGCATTTTCGAGCAGAAATAACACAATCCAACATAAACAAGACTTCGATACACAATACCAAAGATAAAAACAAAACAAAACAAAAAAAAGCAAAGTTAATAAGAAGTAGATATCTTTATCTAAAGTATTTAGTACATGGAAGGCAAGGGTAGATTGATGTTCATCGAGTTGTGTGATATCTGAAAGGATGCAAATAATTTTATTCTTCTTTACATTGATATTACTTGATAGATTTTCAATCAATGGAAGTATTAGTAAATCGTTTTTGCATCCATCCTTCAATATTACGAACCCATTCAACTGCTTCATCTAAATCTTTTGCTTTTAATTGAACTTTCTTTGTTTGTAATTTAATTGTAAATTCAAATGTATTTTCATTTAATTCAACACCATTTGGATGAACAATATCTTTCAGTCGAATTACACCTTTCTCTTCAGGATTTGATGATTTCGTATCTTCCTCCTATATCAAGAGTCAGTCAATTCCAATTCAATGAGGATGAGATGATGAAAGGAACTTACTGATTTATAATAACCTAAATCACCATTAGGTAATGTCTTGAAGTATCGTTTTTGCCATCCTTTCATGACATTGGGTGATTTTTTTAATAAATAACCTGATAATTCTGATGCTTGGGAAGACGATCTTACTGATGACATTGATAATTGTTGTAATGCAATACCACTATCTTCCTCACTTTCACTATTAATACTTGCAATTGTTTGAAGATGTAATGGATTTGCGCTTGTACTCGTAGAACTATCAAAACTTGTCGGGGCGCCAGCAGCACCAACAGGGGGTGGTGGTAGATTAAAGGCGTTAGTGCTTGCTTTAGTGAGCATTTCCACCCACTGATCTCTTTCATGTTCCTTATCTGATGCGAAAACGTATTTCTTGTTCCCTTTCTTTCCAGGTTGCGCTGCAGAAATTTCAAAAGCAAATTTATCCTTTATCATCAACGGTTTTATCGATGCACCTATGATATCTAGAGAAGCTGTAAGATGAACTGTTTCAGCTGAGTCAAGGGGGGCTTACTTAAACATCCTTTACTTTGATTATCTGTTGGACTATCAAAGTAATCCAAAGTGCTTCCTGTGCAAATGCACCATCTTTCCTGCCAGATATTCTTTCCTAATCCGCCTTGTTTGAGGAGTTTTCCAGTCATAGAACGATTGAGCAACTCCGACGAAATATCATTGATCTTAATCATCCATTGGTTTCTACGGTTTCGGGTCTTTGCATAAAAGTCTCTTGTGCCACATTGAGGATGAGAAATAGTGAAATAAAAACATTTCTTCGTATCAGCTCGGGTGGTGCTGACAGATGCTGTTGCACCGGCAAGAACAATTTCACCCTTCATGACAAGTCGATCTCTTTCGGTAAAGTACATCAGCTTTTCATTAGTGATCACAAAATATCTTTTACTCCATACAAGGTCGCTTCCTTTGGCCTTCTTGTAAATCCACCCAGCACCACGTTCACCTTCTCTTGCTTCATCTTCAATATTCCAATCATCTCGCGGTTCACAAATGGTGCAATCACAACAAAACATACGGAACATACAAGAACATAAGCCCCCCATCTTGATCGATGCTGATGGAGAAAGGGGCTACAAAAGTTAACCGTCCTTCTATCTGAAATGAAAGAAAAATATCTTTCACCAGAGAAATTTCGAATATTCGGATTTTCGCACTAACAGTAGCGACGTATAATTTTGAAAAGTCAGTCTGTAAAGTTCTGGATCCAATCCTACCTGGAATTGACCAAAATCCCACCGTTTTTAGAACCCAAGCAATTAAACCCACTCACTCATTTTTATGAAAATGCTTATCAGCTTTGTGAAAATGCTTAAGAAAGAAGGATGAGAAAACTAGGAGAGTGAGGTTTGGGTCTTAAGACATGGGTTTTATAAAAAGTGGGAAATTAGGCAATTCCAGGAAGGATCCAAGGCAGTAACTCACTGTTCCTGAGATCTCTGACTTCCCTCGCTGTAAGATCACTTCGTTTTGAATTTTGTATTAATTGTATAAATGCACAAAGAAAAGTAGACTTTATATCAAAGTAGATTGGTGGATAAACAAAGCTAAACAAAAAGGAAATAGTTAAGCAGTGGACCTAATTAAAAGGAAGCAGTAGTGGTAGATGAATCTTACGAATTGATCTCTTGATATTGATATGTGATGTTCGCCGTAAAACTTGCCGTAAGACCAGTTTCTATGTCCAGAGAGGAAATTGTCTTCTGGTGGCATTTCTTGGAGAAATAAATAAATCAATTAAATCAAGATGATAATGCCTTGTGATCCAATTGCGGGGGACTTGATTTTCAAATAAAAAAACGAAAAAATCAATCATAAAACTTTGCCAATAAATCACTTGTCAAGAAAATTATCAAGTTGGAAGAAAGGCGAATAAATCAAATAACACTATCGCGGAATACAGGGATTGGTTGCAAAGAAAGTAAAAGTGAGAAAAACGTGTTAAATAGAGAACTTTTCATCTTCATCATCAACCATCTCTGTAATGGACAGTCGCTTTGACATTACTTTTGCTGGTGAAATGTTGTTTGGTCTATCACGACCACTGACGAAACTAATACGTTTAAAGAAATTCGCTGCAACCACCATCATAAATGCTCTCTTCCAACGATTAATAACAACGGATCTCCGGCTCATTAATTTACGACAATTATCAGGTGTAATACCTCTTTCAATATCACTTAAATCTTCACCATCCATTAGTATATCCATTGATTTATCAGGATAAATTTTAACAACTTTACCAACAAAAAATAAATTCATTCCAGGTGGGCGTGCTTCGACTTTATCACCAACTTCAAATTCATAATTCCTTACTAATATTATACATTCAGAAATTAAACATTCCTGAACCCTTTCACCAAAATCAACTCGTAAGGCGAGATTATCAACTTTCTCGACTACAATTCCTTCCGATTCCTTGCCTTCGTGTGTTACTCGTACAATATCACCAACGGTTAATTTTTCAGTATTGAAAACACTCACATATTCTTCACGCGGGGAGTAAGGATTGGCAGGTGCCATTAATTCTTGCAGTGACATTCTTCTTACGCCTGGTGCGGGCTCTTTCAAAGCTTTGGTATCTTTTGAGTCAGCTGTTGTGGATTCATTCTAGGAAAATAAGAAAAAATAATGAGAATCATGAAAACGACGATCAAGTCTTTCACCTTTGCCTCAGCACGAAGAGAAACACTTTTCTCGATTCTTCCGTTTGGCTGTGGATCGGGAAGAGTATCGGGCGCTCCTCTAAATGAAGCGGAAGCACCCATTTCAGAAATAAACTCAAAGAAAATAAAACGTTAAAGAGACTAAAACTAGTCGAAATACAAAATAAAACCGGTTAACAGATTTTGCTTTTAACCCGCAAAACTCCTCTCAATTCCAACCAACGACTAAAGGTAATTGATCAGATCTCACTGAAACTAGAAATTCAAATCCTTGATCCAATCCTCATCAATTTCAACCAAGTCAATCGATGCAGGTGAAGCTGATGGTGTTTTTAACTCAGCAGCGTTGCTTGCGCGCACTCTCTTATCAGTGATTTTCTTGTCCGTTTTACTTCTGAAGATCGTGAAAAACTAATAAAACTCTTTTAAAATATCATAAATTCGGATTTCTTCAAAAAGCTCTAATTTCTAGACGATCGATTGGTAAGATTCGATCGTGCACTTTATTTGGAGGTTTCACTTCTTTCATTTGCAAGTACACTTATTGACAGTTAATTTATCTAAGGATTGCTGTTTACCTTCTTGTCGATTCATTTTTTTATGAAAGCAAAATGGGAAGTGGAGCATCACATATATTATTTGATTATCAATATGTCAATGAAAGAAAAACATTACGACAAAATTTAATTGCACAATTTGAAGAAGATCCAAAGAATCAAGATCTTTTAACAAAAATTAAATTAGTTCGTGATATTCTGACTCAAAACTCTCATATCTGTGAAACAGCAGCTAGAGAACTTGAACATGATGAAGATACCGCACCAACGAATCCACAGTCAGCTTATAACGAGCTCGATCGACTTCTTACCATCTATGAAACTTCCACCATTCTCAAATCTGTCCAATGTAGAATTGGTCCTGTTGCTTGCCCATTAGGTCATTATGCAGGATATTTTGATAATTTTGATGTCTTAGCTGTAGGTAAGAAGAAGTTAGCATGTCATATATGTAAGAAGATAGTTAATGATGGTTACCACTGCAGTTATTGCGTATATAATCTTTGCGTCCCTTGTTCTGTAATTTATTGTACTTATGCACATCCTATGAAATTATGGACACATCCTGAATCCGATCATTATTGTGAAATTTGTAATAAGCAAAGAATTCATTCAGGTTATCGTTGTATTGAATGTGATATAGATTATTGTGATTATTGTACATGGAAAGATGGGCGTCAAGCTGTACAACAGATTATTCTTGATCGGATGGCAAAAGATTTAGAATATATTGAAGGACATCAAGAAGAATCAGAAACTGCATTAAAGACAATCGTTGAACATAAAAGAAAAGTTGCTGAAGGATCATATCCAACAACAAAACATTTATACGAATTTTCATTATCATTACATACAATAAAAGAAATATGTGAAGCTGAAGTACGTCAAACTCGTATTACACGCGCTATTATTAAATATCGTGCAGTATTAACCTATGGTAAAGAATATAGTAAAACCGCCTATGAAGAATCGTTAATTATTGAGAATTATACACAAGATGAAAAAGAACGTTTAGAAAGATTATTAAAAATACATGAAGATTTAAAATCTGTTACCTATCGTCAGGCAAGGAAGGTTGCGTGCCCTTTAGGTCATGGTTGTGAGGAATGCATTGAAATTCCTAAAATTTATCGATCTCGTCTACCCGACGTGAAGAAAACCTCTCGACCTGACGTTCTTTGTCGTGTATGTCGAAGAAATGCAATACCTGGAAGTCATTGTGGATATTGTGAATATGATATCTGTAAACCATGTAGTGTCATCTTCTGTGCTGAAGGACATCCAATGACAATGTGGACAGAACCTGCAAGTATTGAAACATGTTTTCTTTGTCAAAAGACACCAATCGTGTCAGGTTATCGATGTAATCGTTGCAATGTAGATCTATGTGATCTTTGTACAGCAAAAGAAGGTCGTCAACGTATCCGAACCAATTGGGAAACAGAAATGAATGAATTACTACAATTCATGCAATTAAATAAAAGAGATTCTGATATTGCATTATTCTATGAATGGCGTCATGCGAATCAAATTGCCTCTATTGGTTTATTAGTTGATTATGTGAAAGAATTACGTACCGCAAAAAAGAAAGCAGAAAAACAAATACAACAAAAGACAATCATTGATAAAATTAAAATTATACGTAATGAGATAATTAAATATCCTGATTTATGTATAACAGCAACAAAAGAAGCAACACGTAGTGATATCTATGTATTTGCGAATCGTCAAAAAGCTATGGAAGAATTAAAACGATTAAGTGATTTATTAAAGACTATGATATTAGCACAAAGTCCTGATGAAAGAGCGAAATATGGTGTTGCATGTCCTTTATCACACGGGATGATACCTATTGAACTAACTTTTAGTTATGATGATTTTGATCAGGAAGAAGGTCTTCCTACTGATGCAGTCGAAATTCTTGATGATATTGAAGAGTCTGATAAAAAAGGTGTTGAAGTATCAAACTCCTTAATATCGTCAGATTCTAAGGTTTCTGCCAAGGAAAGTATCGCTAAAGATGAAAAATCTGCGAGAAGTCTTCGTGTGGATTTAAAGGATATTGCGAGTACTTCATCTTCCCCATCATCTGATAAAAGAAAGATGCTTGTGAAACATGATGAACATAGTACACCACTTATTACACCTTGGAAAACATCTTCAAAGAAGTTAGATAATTTTATTGAAAGACAGTTATCTGGCTCTTCATCACGACCTGCATCTCCTACCTTTGAAGTGATTGAGAAGCCTGGTTCTCCCACATCATCTTTGCCTCGTCACACCAAAAAGAAAGAACGTGCATGTCGTATCTGTGCTTCGACCACCTTAAATGGTGGACATACATGTACCATCTGTGAGTATGATCTTTGTAGTGATTGCTCAATCGTCTATTGTCGATCAGGTCATCCTTTGAAGATTTGGACAATGCCTGAAGCACAATCATTGTACTGTGATCTCTGTAAATCTGCACCAATCATATCAGGTTATCGGTGTGTTACCTGTAACATTGATATATGTGATATGTGTACAACGAGAGAATCACGTAATGCTTTCATGCTTTGGCCAAGAAGAGAATTTCATCGTATTATGGATTATTTACAATCAATGAAAGAGCAATCCAAAATTGCACAATTATATTTAGAAGAAAATGATTCTTTTACTTCACCATCTTCACAACCAGCAGTAGTTAAAGAATATTTAAATAGTATGTCAAAATTATGTAAAAAATTACAAGAAGTGATGGAGGTAAAAAGACAAGTTGAAAGAGAAATTGAAAATATTGTATATAGGTAAAGATAGATCGAGAAATATTTTGATTTTTATGCTGAATAGTTTGACTTTTATTCTTGTAATAACTCGTGTTCAACTCCTATAATTAACTTTTGTTCTGAAACAATTCCATCGCACAACTATTACAAACAGAGTTCCTGACGAAGAGCGAGGTCTCTATACGCTCAAAGGGAGTTCGCTTCGCGAATTCCGATATTTCGAGGTTTCGAGGGGATTTTCAGCGATGCTCACTCCTTCACCACTCCTTGTGCCATTGCAATGGCTCTCTGCAAAGGCTCTTCGCCGGGAACTCTGATTACAAAGAAACTTTTTCTTTATCTTGGGATTCGCTACTTATCATGAGAGAAAGGGAAGCAAGAAGATTTGTTTTAATTTTTTAATTTAACTGATTAATAACAATGATAACATATGAAATCTTACTCATAAAAACGTCTTATGAATTCATCTTACTATTCATTATGTCTCAACCATAATAGTAAAACACACACACACAAAACAACAACAACAACAAAAATAAAGAATAATCCCCTTAAACAGGTTTTCAGTTTCCTTTCTAGAGAAAAAGGATTCGAATGAAACAGCTGAAATCCAAACACAAAACTGAAAAAAAAAAAAAAAATTAATCAAAATGAAATATGAAGTTCAAGAAGGGTGGCGAATTTGATATGATATTATTCATTAACATATCTCTTGATTGAATCTTCTCTTCTTTAATCGATATGATGGTGATTTACCACAGTAGGAAGAGGAGTTAAAGGGAGTTGGGGAAGGAAGAAAAGGTTTTAAGGAAGAAGTTGGAGAGGATGATACATCATTTTCTTTATTCCATGAATAATCAAAAAGGACAAGCTCTGATTCAGTTTCATCATTTCCATCCTTCCTTTCGGCGGAAGGCTCTTCGTGATCGTATCCTTTATCTTCTTTCCTATTCATTTGATCTTTATGATTACCGTTCTCATTCAAAAATGCTCCGTCGATCATTTCTAGAATAGCTGCATCAATCCTTGTCTTTCTTCGACTTTCATCAAATTCGTCAATTAAATCGAACTCATCGTCACTACTGCAATCACTATCTTCTTCATCAATACTATTTACAGGTGAGGTGAGGGTAGTGGTGTTCGATGTTGATGGTCGAAGAGCATGAATTAAAGCTTGTTCATAATCCTCTTTTCTAACATAAGTAATAACTTCCATATGTTCATAGTCTAAGATTGCAATAAATTGATCAAAGTGTTGTAAAACAGACTTCTCTGCCATGACAGATGAGGTGTAATTATAAGTCACCCAATGGTCAGTATCACTTTGATCAAGATATTCTGTTTGATTCTCAACAATACGATAATAATGAAAGCTATCATTTGGATAGAATGCATAATATGCTTCATTTATGAAGTAATATATTTTGCCTTCTACAAAGCTATTCTTATTCGAAGTAGAGGAGTGGGGCATCTTTCGATGATCATAACTCTTTCCAAAATGACTACGTTGATAGTCAATACTCGAATTATAACTTGAATTTGTTACTCATTCTCTTTGATGGATGACTTGGTTTATTTGATGTTCTTAATTTTGATTGCATTGAATTGATTTCTGAAAGTTCGTTGCTTTTGAATTCTATTATAGAATTCGGATTGTGGTTGGTGTTGGCACTGAGTCCTCGTTGAAAATGGAGAGAGGAGAACGAATGTTAAGATGGGTCAGGTCAGTTTTAAGAGGTATGAGAAGGAATGGTCTTTGGTCTTTGGAACTTGAACCACCACTGAGAAGGCTTGAGGAAGGCAAGGAGGCAGCGCACGCTCCCGATAAGGAAATCCTTCCTTTTTTTCGAGTTTCTTTCTCGACTTTCTCAAATTATGGCGCAGCATAGTCCTTCCTTTGATATAGAAATTAGAAATGAACGTCGACTTTTGAATGAGTTTACTGTAGTTTGACTATTTGTTTGAAGTATTTGAGAGTATATTATTTAATTTAATTGCTTGCGCATTTTCACCCATATTTAAATAATTGGTTACTACGTACATGAGACTTCCGGGAAAAGTACTTTATAGATTATACCCGCAGAAGAATGAAAGGTTATAGAGAATTGTATTCAGCTATTTACTTTGCTTTAGTTGATCACAAAAGCAAAGAATAGGACAGAATAAATTTATGCCATGGTGCCTCTCTCGCTGACGTAGATACCATCAAGGAATTTACGGATATCCTTATTCTTGACAGCACATGATTGTCTGACTTGGGCACATGATAAGGAGACCTTGGTGATATCAATACCAGAGATTTCGATCTGATCCTTAACATCAGGGGTACGGAAGTAGGTGACACCGTCCAATAACTTGACACGACGAACCTTCTTCTCTCCTAAGAAATTTCTGACTTCGACGACGTCACGAGCACCTTCCTTCACGCAAGTAACGTTGATAGGAAAGTGGGCATAGCAGAAGCGCATCTTGTACTTGTATCCCTTGGTGACACCAGTGATCATGTTCTCAATGTGAGAGCAGACGGTTCTGTAAACAGAAAGTGGGATAACAAAAATGCTATGAAAATGCTTGATTTAACACTAATCATACCTGATGGTAGCGATGTTCTCTCTGGTACCGAACCATACGTCAACCTTCAAAGTCTTTCCTTCGTCGACCTTGGAGATATCAACAGCCAAGTGCTTGAAATCACGTTGGAGTTGACCCTTAGGACCCTTGACAGTGACGACACGGGCCTTGACATCAATGGTGACTAAACATAACCAAAAACGGAGACAAATTTGACATTAGATAATTGTTTTGATGATAAAGAAAGACGCGGGTAACGCGAGACGGAAACAAACAGTTGTGATTAAGTCACTCGTTCAAACCTACGCCCCTCTACAAATTCTACAAAATCATTACCTCCTTCTGGAATCTCGACGTTTCTTGTTGTGTAAACCGTTCTCATTTTATGATATTAATTGGGTGAAACAATATGCTTGAGCAATTTGTTATTGGTGGTGTTTTGTGGCTTTCAAGAAGATTTGGATTTTCGAGATTTCGGTGATCAGACATGAAACGGCCTAAGACGCCTCCTTTTCGGCCGAACTGTCGGCTATTTCTTTTTTGATTACTCAACTTTCCTTCTGAACTTTACAATAACTATACAGTCTGAACATGTCAAAACAGTTAGACGGAATCCTGTAAGGATAGAAAAAGAGAAAAGATTTATCCTCAAGAAAATTTCAGAGGTGGAAAGGTTTTATTCTTTTGGCTTGATCCAAGAGCTTTCACCAGTTGCAGGATTCCTGAAATAACAAAAATTATCAATGAAATGAAGAGATTCAACAGTAACGGGTGCTTACCAATAATAAGTTTTACCATCAGGAGTTTTTTCTTCTTTCCATTCAACTGTGTGAGATAGATAATTAGCTTGATGAAATTGGTGAGGTTTGTTAGAGCATAATGTTACCTTTAAGTTTAGGAATCTTCTTTCCTTGCCAAGGAAGTGGACCGAAATTAAACTCTCCAAGAAATAATTGTTCTGTAGGAACTTTTTGAATATTCTTTTGCTCTCGTCGTACATATCTATAATACCATATTATTTAATGAATAGCCTCCACTTTATAGTCCTGCCTACCTTGCAAAATCTAAAATATGCTCTTCTGTAACATCCTCTCGACAAACATAAATATTCCTCCATAAAGCACCTCCTATCTCGTCAATAATCTTTTCTTCAATAGCGTTCTCGTCAATTGTCTCTGCTTTACTATGACTTGTTAAATCTGTTGACTTTCCTTCACTGTTAGATGATTCTGATACATGTTCAGCATCTTTCACTAAATCTTCTAATTTAATGTCTACTGCAGCATCAAATTCTACACATAATCGAAAAGAATAATTTTGAACTTGTCGAAGTGATTTATTCAGCTAGATAACATACGAGTCATTAAAAAAATATTTCCTTGATCAAATCAAAGACTTACAGCCATTTCTCCAACTCCAGCTTCATAGATTCGATTGGTAGTGTTGTCCCACAACATATCAAACAAACATTCTTGTGCTAGAAGACCATCTTTGCCTTCCTTTAACAAGCGCTTGTGGATAAGCCAAACATGAATCACCAGAAGTAAATGCTTTGAACGAAAATCCTCTGGAAGCATGCCCACTGTATGATTCATCGACCGTTGAACTCATTGGGACTGCTGGGATTAGAAAAACTTACTTGTATGCCATTCCTTCTTTGCTGCTTGATCTTTACTAATAGTAAAAAACCCTGTTGCTCTTCTTAAGGTAGTTTTCTTTGCAAAATCAAAAATAATCTTTTTGGCTTTATCAAGAATCTATTGAACAAAAAGACAACAAATCACAGAAATCTTTCGTAGAGACAAAACACTCACCCCAGACTGAGACGGTGTCGAATGATACGTTCTTTGAGTAACATTTAAAGGTCTCAAAGCAATGTTGATGAAACTTCTTCTCATCTTTGCAACGATGTTTGGTATAGAAAATTGAATGAAAGAGGAAAGAACAACTGCTCGCTTGGTAAATAATTGCTCTGTCTGGGAGATAGGGAATTGCTTAAAAGGATTTTCCAGAATTAATGAAGGAATTTCAGAGGAATTCTTTCGGATTTTGTTTGAGTATTATTTGATTGATTTGAGAGTATTTGAGCTTTCTTGTGTCAGTTTGGAGAGAAAATGACAGATCATATGGAGCCAGGATCTCTCTCACCAATGGGTGGTGAGGTAAGTGCAAATATTTGAAAAGGAATTGGTCTATAATATGACTTTTCCAAATAGATCATTGGAACTTGTGAAGACATGTGCCCAGAAAATGAAAGAATTCGTCGTATTCAAGATAATGAGATCCATAAATTAGAAATGTTATCTGAATATAGTAATGCACATTTTCATCGACAAACAATGATTAAAAAGTTTCAAAAGTCTTCTGCTGATCATAATATTCAAATTGCTGAATATCTTAGAACACCTGAAACATTATTGAAGACTATTACTTATATTGAAGATATATTATTTGGTAAAGGTGATGATCAACAATATCGACATGGTGATGCATCAGCGAAGTTAGTCGTGTATTTATTCATATGGGATCGATATCGTATGATTGCTAAAGACTTTACATTACAGTCATCTGCACTCCCTGTCAATGATATATGGCTTGAATGTCATGAAAGAATGACTCGTTGGATGATTATTTCTGATCAATTGATGAGAACTGAAGGTAAGGCCATTTCATCCCTCTTCAGACACGTCCTCACTAACTTCCTTCCTCCTTATTACAGATGTCTATAAACTACATGCCCAGCAAAATGGTGAACAAATGAATAATTTGTTAAAAACATTACATGGTTATTATTTTAAAGATTTATCCAGTAATTGTAATGTTCCATTAACTAAAGTAAATCAATGTGAATTTATTGGTTATTTTGTATTAAACCAAATCGGCAATGGTGGTGAAGTCACAAAATATTTGCAACGTTTACCATTACCAATATTACAATCCAAAGAATTAACTTTTGCTATATCAGTCTGGACAGCAATAAGAAGTAATAATTATGCAAAATTTTTCAAATTATTAATAAAAGGGAATATATTGCAAAAATGTTTAATGTTTAAATATTTAGGTGATGTACGTTTAAATGCTGTGAAAAAATTATTAAAATCCTACTATGTACAATCAAAAACACCAATTAAAATACATATACCGGTTCATCATTTTACTATTTTATTATTATTTGATAATGATCAACAAACGATTGAATTCTTTCAACATTGTGGGATTTCATTAAAAATGGGTGAAAATAATGATACTGAGAATGATGAAGAAGAAGTTTTTGTGAGTGTCGAAGGACAGAATATTGATTATTTATTACCTAAAGATGTTAATGGCTTTGCTGTTCCTCCCAAGGTTCCAATGATTAGGAATCTTGTTCAACAAGCACTGAGAAAGAAAGATGGTTCGTTGTTAACAACACAGGATGTATGCAGAGGGTTATTTAAGGAAAATGGAGCTGTTAAACCTTTTTCTGCCGCAGCAGTCAAGAAAACACCGTTGACTACTGTCCCTCCACCTGCTGCTACTGCTACTCCTGCAGTGAAGAAACCGACGATTCGAATCATCCCTGCGGCAAGCAAGATAGCCACTGCGACGGCTGCATCGGCTCCCTCCCAACCTGCTCCGCTGAATCCTCCATTAGCAGGTGGGGTGAAACCAGTGCAACAAGCACCCTTCAATCCGCCTGCAGCACCAGCGCCGGCTCCGGCTCCGGCTCCTTTCACTTTCGGAGCACAACCTGTTGCTGGCACCACACCTTTAAATGCAACTGCGAAACCATTCGTTCCCAGTGGAGGAGTTGGACTAGGTGGAGCTGATGCTGCAGTGAATCCCTTCGCAAAGCCTGTCGCACCTCAAACTCCTGTCTTCCCAACCTTCAATAATGCTCCGCAAGCCACAGGTCCCGCTGTCTTGCCGCATTCAGTGCACCAACCTTTCTCTTCTCCACTGACGAAAAAAGAGGAGATCAGGGGACTGGGCAGTAGACAACCATCGAAAGACTTAACTCATGCTGCTGTGATTCGGGCTCCATCAGTCGATCACTCTGTGCCCATTAATCCTCTCATTCGACAACGAACTAGTGACACTGTTGGAGCGAACCTTATGCCACCGCCTTCCGGCCTTCCCCATCCTCCACTGAAAGAGCGAGTTCCTAGTGTCCAAACTGCTACTGCTACTGCCTCTGCTCCATTGGGGGGGAAGGCCTTGCCATTACTCTCGGCAGCCTCGGTTGATGAATTTATTAAGCGTACCAGTACATCTGATAACATTCTGAACGATCTTGCCCCACCTCCACAACCTCTTTCGCGGAATCCATCTGCTGCAATCCCAGTTCAATCAAATTTTCCTGCTGGTCTATCTACTCCTCGGGAACCTCTCAAACGACAACCATCAACCGACATTGATGCTCCATCTCCACGACTTTTACAGTTGGAACGACAGTTCCTACAGAAAAGAAAACAATCTCTTGCGAAGAGAGTTTTCCTCTCTTGGTTGAGTCAACAGCACTCACAATCGAAGGAACGCTCGATAAAGTTGAAACTTTTTCTGATGAGGAGATATCTTCAATATTGGAGGAAAGTGTTCGATCGCACCACCCAATCTAGGCGAATGTTCTTTCAGAATATTCAGTCGATTAATCTGACTCAGCAACAACCTGTTGGTACTACCATCTCATCATCGGCGCTTATGGTAATTACTCCTCCGATGGCAACAACCTCTTACGGTACATATGTTCCGCCGTATCGCCGAGGACAGAGTCAAGCTTCAAAGCGCAAACCACTTCGAGATTATTCCATTTTATCCGCGGAGAGTGTCGTGTTTAGTGATCAATTACATTCACTCTCGATTAGGCAGCAAGAGACAGATGAAGGTGAAGAGCCCACAGAGACCTCAGAAGATGCCCTCGTAGGGGAAGTCGTTGAGGAAGGACGCGCTTATCGTGGAAGCGGCGGAGGAAGGGGAAGAGGTCAAGGAGGGAGAAGAAGAGCTGAAGAAGGTGCGTACTCGTCATCATTCTCCTTCCTCTTCCAATCGACTTTCACTGACCTCTGTGGTGTTGCACTCTTCCTTCAACAGACCAAACTTTATCAACACAGCGTCAACCTAACTACCAGTACTCTCGCCACCGGCACCATGCCAACTCCACTGAGACTCGACCATTTCCTCGCCGATAAAAGCTTTAACAACGCTGCTTCATTACAAGAGAACGTTGTTTATTTGAAAAATGATTATTTTACGCTGACATCGTCTCCTTCATCCGCGACCTCTTCTCCTTTCTGGTGGCCGAGTGATGTATATGGCAGTATTTTACTTATTACACCAGCGAGGCGTCGAGGTGTGTTTGTGAATTTTGATTGTCCTCTGATTGCTGCCTATCGCTCTCTTTTTACTAATGCTGAAGGCTTTTTCGCCAATTTTAGAAAGAAAATATCTAAAATATCTCAAAAGAGTTTCAATGATGAAGAGGAGAAGGACGAAGAATTGTTATTTCAAGAGAGAATTCAATTATTACGTGCTTATCAAAATTATGATCCTCTTGCTTTCAGTAAATTTACTGATTATGAAGATATTTCTGAAGAAATGAAAACTTTCCAATTGGGTACATACCATACGAATGGGAGCAATGGTATTCAATTAGTGAATGAACGTTATTCGAAACAATCTCAAGGAATTTCTCGTCAAACACATCTTACCATAGAGGAATCAACCTTCACTGACGCTTGCTCCGCTGTACCTGACGCGGCCCAGCGACATCACCTCCACCTGCTGTTTTTATCAACTTTTTATCATCAACAATATCAAATTAATGCACTACATCAATATGCCCGCACTGCTCTGACATCTCCATTGCCTCGTGTTGCTGTCATTATTCTTTACACTCCTTCGATTTCTGAAGAAGAGAAAGAAGAAGATGATGATGACGAGGAAGAAATATTATTAGAATTCACCTCCTTCCCAACTATTCACGATGTATTCGGTTCATGCCAAGTGAATTGTATTAAAATGACCGATAGAATGAAATCCATTGTACAAGACTTCTTTGATGATCGTTCTCTCATTGCGACACTGCCATCTGGTCATACAATTAAAGATGTCATTAGAAATACTATTATCTTGATCAAACCTTCTTCATCCTTCTACGACAAAGTTCTTCAACGAAAGAAAACTGAAGAACTTCTCATCGAGAAAGCTGGGAATGATTTATCGTACTCTGTTTCAGTGCCTATCATCCAATACCAGTTAACCTCATCAAGAGATAAAAGAGCTTTATTCACTTCTTTAACGAGTGTTATAAGCAATGCCATGGCGAAAATCGTCTATACGAATGACAGCAGAGAACATGCTACTGCGTTAGCCCTCCCTTTAACAAATTCTGTGGTGCAGCGTATTCATTTGAAAGATTTTATGTTCTTTTCGCTTTTTCGGTTCTTTGATACTCAAAGAATTGCTAAAAGCACGAAATCCTCTCCATCTACTTCAACCTCTTTAGTGGCCACCTCTGTTCCTTCTTCCATTCGGGTGTATCAAAGAATCACAGAGAAATTCTTAAATGTATTAATTGAATTTCAAGATTATTATTATGATCTTATTGCTTCCATTCAAAGCATTGCCAGTGACCAAAAGCACTCCCAATACGTAACCGCGCCTCCTCTCTTGCATCAGTTCACTCTTTCCCCCGAATCCTCCTCTTCCTCCGTCTTGCCCTCATATGGTATGATGCGAGTCTTTCCTCGAAGCAATCGCGGTCTGCAGTTTATGTCTGTCGATGTGCCAATTGTATGGGGCGAAGCGTCTTATTATGAGAAGTGTGAAATTCTGGTCTCTAATGTTGTTTATCCAATTGAAGATTTCCTCTCTTCTCGACAACTCTCTTCCCAACAAGATCAACAAAAAAACGTGTCATCACGGTTGGATGCAATCTTACAAAGCATCCATACAACAGAGGATGTGTTGTCGCTCGGTGAAGAGTTGGATGCTTCTTCAGTGCGAGGTGAGGAAGTATTTGGATTGTCATGGAAGCGATTTCTGGCGAGTTTGATTGAGAGGTACAATAACCGCGAAGGTTTAGAGCTGTTAGCGTCATCATCTGGTTCGAATGAATTAGAGAGTGAGATGCTGGTATTATTATTAGAATTATTGAGGCAGAGATATGAAGTGCTTTATCCTGTTATAAAAGAATATTATTCATCTTCAACCAGTGATAAATATGGCTTGAAGAAGGATTTTGACTTTCGTTATTATCAATCACCTAATAGTAAAGAGATTGAGAAAGATGAGAAGAATCCTTTTGCCTTATATTGTTCTCTTGAAACTCATCCATCAGAGATAATGAAAGAGTGGAAATTGAATCTTTTTGTTAGAAAGACTGATTCTTCGAAGAAAGAAAAGAAGAGAAAATCAAGAGAGGATGAGGAAACCAGTGAAGTTGCATTAACGAGATTTTCTAATAAAGCTTTGAACAAAACTCCTCAAACTGTGGATCGTACAGGCAAACGATCGTTCGAATCAGTTTATGACACTCCAACGATTGGCGCAGACTGGGCATTACTACAAGCTAATCGAGACAAAGAACATTTGTCACCGTCAGAGTTGTTGGAGAATAGTCTGAAGAAGAGGAGGAAGCAGACAGTGTCTATTGGAAGTATGTCACCACAGCGCAGTCCATCGTTTAGTGCGAATAAAAGAAAGAGTCCATTTAGTCCTCGATCACCTCCCT
>VFQN01001659.1_pt1 | contig 36436 bp, 52 predicted proteins | sample 3512371 | NCBI WGS metagenome assembly VFQN01 (sample SAMN10412370, study PRJNA504923) | tailings metagenome | isolation source: Replicate 2 from Balatoc abandoned mine | place: Philippines: Itogon, Benguet | collected 2017-08-28
ATTTTGGGGCTACCGGCGAACCCCTAAATCGCGAAAATTTAAGATCACTACGGTACACATGCTGGCTGCTTCCCGCAGTCCACAGGGAAGCATGCTGGGATGTTGCTTTTCCTGAGGCATCTCCATGGCTCTCCCTGTGCACGCTGCAGCGGTCTTCATCTCTTCGTGTGTTGACACTGTTACTGTCTGGGTTTAGGTCTGCCCCTCGTGCCAGACGCACGATGATTGCAAATCACTGGTCCTCTTTGTTCTGGGACGTCGTGGTCACCAAGGGTCCCCTGGTGGTCACTGCCAACCGTATCAATGCATTGACGCATGAGTTGTTTCCGTTGTCTCTCCTGGCTAGTGGTCTGAAGTGCAGGGGTAGCGCGTCGGCTCTTGCTATAGAACGCACCTAAGACTCACCATATGTGCACCCTTGGCGTACCACGTGACATTTGCCTGGCATGGTCAGTGCTGGTCAGTGCTGCTGAAGGCTACCGGGAGCATCCGCCCCCATCCGCAGACTCAAGAAAAACAGCAGCACACGCGGTATGCCCAAGACTCGTGCTCTTGCCCGCACATCTGCGGCTGGCTGTAAGGGGTGTAGGTAGACACACCACACGCAAACAGCATCCAGCTCCGTACGCTCCCATCCTGATCATTCCTGGTCAAAAAGCGCAGCGCGCATGGTCTTACACGTAGCGGCAATGTGCCAGCAGTGATTGTGCGCTAGTTTTAGCGACGGCCTCTCCCCTCTAGGAAGTGCACGCTACGAGACCGCAAGGCCGCACCGGTTGGCCTGAAACCAAGCACTACATAGTTCACTGCATTGCAACCTGCTCTCCACATCGCTAGCACATCGACGTACCGTAGCTGATCCGTGCACGAATGCAGTGTACGACGTATGCGGCATGTGCAGCCCGCCACAGCGCCTGGAGTGCAGCATACATGCACGGAAACAGTGCATGCTAATACGTGCCCTTCGCCTCACCGACCCTTGAACATCCTTACTGGCTACCGTACATGGCATATCCTTATTTGCTATACGGTTCCAGACTACGGCCTGCAGGTCACCAGTAGCGTACTTGTACATGCCTTGCACGCACGCAAAAAAATGGCATGCTTTGCGCGCCTTGCTCCCAGCCGCCTGCAACCTTCAACATACGGCCAAGCTAAGGCCCCAACCTCCATTCGTTATGACATTACCTTCAAATCCTCGCGTTCAGCCCCCACCCAAGCCTCTCCCTTTCAAGTGATGCCCACCATCCCCGCTCAGACCCACCGCTAGCGGGTGCCTCGCTGCCTCCCCTGCCCTTACGCCTGCTGCCTAGCCTCCCCCTTTCCCCCCACAGCCGGCAGCTCCTCCAGGCAGCCCGCCGGCAGCGCCCGCACCCAGCCCCGCTCCCGCAGCAGCCCCAGCATGTCCCTGAGCAGCGGTATGGAGCCCAGCGTGGTGCAGCTGCCCACCAGCAGCAGCTTGGCCCGCGACCGCGTGATGGCCACGTTGAGCCGCTGCCAGTCCGCAAGCAGCCGACCCGCGCTGCGCCCAGGGTTGCACCGCACGAACGACAGCAGCACCGCGCCCTTATCACGCCCCTGGAACCTATCGATTGTCAGCACCTCCACCCCGCTCCCGCCCTCGCCCTGCTGCTGCTGCCCGCCTTGCTCCCCTCCACCACCAGCAGCTGCCACCGGCTCTCGCAGGTCCGCCAGCGCCGCCCCCAGCGCCGCCACCTGCGCCTTGTACGGCGACGCAACCCCGATGTCGCCAGGGGAGAGCCCCGCCGCCACCAGCCCCGCCGCCAGCGCCGCCACCAGCCGCACCTCCCCGGGGTTGGCCACGCCGTCGCCCAGCAGCACCTCCCTGCAGCCGGGGCCCACGCCGTCCGTGTCCAGGAACAGCACGCGCTGCTGTGGCTGCAGCGCCTCCAGCAGCCAGGCGGGGAGCTGCCCCCGACCCATGGGTCGTTGCTCAGGCCCGGACCCGGCTGCCAGTCCATGGGAGGTGGTTCCGGAGGCCGCACCAGGGCCGGGGGTAGCGGCCAGTAAGGCGGGCAGGTGCGGTAGGTGCAGGGTGGCGTGCGCGACCTGCTCGCTGCCGCACAGCAGTCGGCCGTTGTAGACCAGGGCGTTGGATAGCGCCATGATGTCGGCGGCCATGCGGTACTGGCTGCGCAGCGTGACCACGGCCTGGGGGGAAGAGGTGGGAATTGGCGGGAGGGAAGAGTTAGGTGTGGGAGGCATGGGGCGGTGGTGGATCACTAGTCGTAGGTGCGGGCCAAGCCCTGGGGGCACGGCGAGCTGTGTGCGTATACTGTCCGGAGGCGGCTACTCTGGGCACCGGCACCCATATGGCGTGACAAACGTCTCTTGCAGCAGCTCACACTCTTCCGACCTTCTTGAGACCAAGCCACCCCTGACACTCAAGCGCCCGCCATCGCCGCGCGCAGCCCAACCCCACCTGCGGGTGCGCCTCCGACAGCCTCCTGAACAGGCTGACGCCCAGGCCGCCCTGCGCCGCCTCCCTGCTGACCACCAGCGGGCTAAGCTGGTAGTGGTCGCCCACCAGCAGGAAGGACCTCCCCAGCATCAGCGGGCCCAGGCTGGCGGGCAGCGTGACCTGGCTGGCCTCGTCCAGGATGGCCACGCTGAAGGTGCGGCCCGCCAGCAGCGGGTGGTGCGCGGACAGGCACGTGCAGCCAATCTAGGAGGGGTGTGTAGCGTATGCAGTTGCGTGGACAAATTAGCAAAGTAACAAGCGAGGAAGAGGCGGGCATTCAACAGGCGTGCACCCAAGGAGCACACACTCAAAAGGTCTGGGGTTAATAGGTGTGCACTCAGAAGGCGTGCACTGGAAAGGAGGGCATTTAACAGGCCTGCACACACTAGGACGGGTGTGTAGCAGGCAGGGCAGTTGGTGGTTAAAGGACACGAACCGCGCCACAAGCGTAGAACAAACGAAGGCATGCGCGACGTGGTTTCAGGTTCAGTTCCGTGTACCGTATGCAAGAGTGGGGCGTGGGGCTTACGGCGCGACTGTAACCCTGGCGGTATGCAGCCTTCCTAGGATATGTACATTCATCACAGCAACTGCACTGCTAATTGCTCAGCGTGCAGGTGCCGGTGCGGTGGCTCACCACGGGCGTGCGCTGCATGAGGTCCTTGAGCCCCGACGTGCTGGTGTCGGGGTGCTGCGCGCCGCCCGGCAGGTAGGGCCGCACCGCGGGGTGCACGGCTGCCGGCTGGCCCAGGCGCACGAAGGGCACCTCGCTGCCCACCAGCTTGAGCAGGATGTTGTCCACCGCGCTGTTGGTGTACGAGGCGACCAGCACAGTGCGGCCCAGCTGCACCAGCGCCTATGGATCAAGCGGGTGTGATGGCACAATGAGACTCGCCTCATCATCTACGGTAGCGGCAAACCCTGGTCACTCGTGAAATGTAACACGAAAGCAGGACAAGCGTGTCAGGTAGGCGCAACAGCCACCAGCACAAGCATCGCACAACATCCCATGTGACAAGCTGTCCCTAAAGTAGGTATCACGGGCAATCTTTAGATAGTTTATACTCGTTGCTGCGCACCCACCCACCCTTATAATGTGCACGATGGTGGTGGTCTTGCCCGTGCCAGGCATGCCCAGCAGCACGGCGTAGTCATTCATGGCCAGCACGCGCTGCACAGCCTCCAGCTGCTCCCCGTTGAGCAGGTGTGCGTGCGAGCGCACGTAGGCGCTGGCGCACAGGGACGGCGGAAGGGGGCCGCCGGCAGCGGCTGGGCTGGTGCCCCCGCCGCCACTGCCGCAGCTCAGAGGCACTGCAAGCAGGAAGACGTGGGTGGGAACAAGCCAAGTCAGCACCTGAATCTGTGTACTACTATATGCACATACAACCAATTGGGCCGGTCAGGGGCTAGCATTGCCCTCAACCCCGCTGAGGGCAACAGGCTTGCGGGCCTTGCGTCCTCACCTGAGCCGCAGGGCGCCTGCGAGTCCATGGTGGCGCCCGCCCCCGGCGTCACGCCCTGCTGCGGTGCCTCCAGCTGCACCACCAGCTGCCGCAGCCGCTGCACAATTGCCTCGCGCCGCCGGTCCGCAGCCTGGGAGGGCTGCTGGGTGGCCCCTCCTCCTCCTCCGCCACCGCCCCTCCCACCGCCTCCGCCGCCGGCTTTCTGCCACCCCATGCCCGCCCCGTTTATACACAGCTTGGCCAGGTTGAGGCGCATCTGCGAAAAGGTGGAGGCAGCCTCGTCTCGGTCCAGGCGCCAGGTGACGGTGGGTGCGCTGCTGCTGCCCTCGCCGCCACACTGCGGGCAGCGGTGCACTGCTGCTGCACCTGTGCCGCTGGCGCAGGCCCCAGCCCCGGCAGCCCCAACACAGCTGCATGGGGCGTGCTGCTGTCCCGCTAGCCGCGCAATGCGAAGCTCCTTGTTGCTGGCCAGCGTGATGGTCTCCTGTGGGCATGGCAATGCACGCACGGTCAGTTGACATGCCAACCAGGACGCATTGGCAGGGCGTGGAGTTGGCTTTCCCTGTTGCTGCGCGCTCACAACACAACCGGCATGTCGCTCCACTCGCCCGCCCTGCGGCAAGTGGCCCCACCCACCGGCGTGACGCTGAGCACGGTGACACGTGCCGCCTGAGCATGGCGGCCCTCCACGCCCAACACGCCGCGGTCGTCGGCCGCAAACCCTGCATCCAGCAGCCCTGAGCCCGACCCTCCCTCCGGCACCCCCTTCGCCCCAGGGTCAGCAGGCCCGGCAGCGTCCGTGTCCATGGGCGCCGCGGAAGAAGAGCCACTCGCTGCTGTGACATGGGGCTGTGGTGCAGCGGCGGCGGCGGGGGCAGCGGCGACGGGGGCAGGTACGGCAGCGCCGGTTCTGGGGTTGTGCGAGCGCGGCCTGCCGAAGACGTACACGTATCGGCGGCCGTCTGCGCCCTCCTCCGCGCCGCGCGCCTCCAGCAGCTGCAGCCGCGAGATGCAGCCGCCCTGCTGCTCGCGCTCGGCGCCGGTGATGGCCCACAGCTGCACACGCACAAGGAGGGAACACAGGGGCACTCAAAAGCTGAAACCCTCGCCAAACAGCACATGAACCCATGAGCCATGGACAAACTTCACACAGGCCCGGTGCATGCCGGCGGTGTGAACATGTGCTAAGCCGCTCAGACGCCGAACGTACCTCGGACTGGTTGCCCCTGGCCGCGCCTTCCTCCAGGTCCACCACGCGCGACCAGTGCGCGAAGAAGGCCGCGCACGCCGGCCGCACGCCCGCCACCTGCTCCGACAGCCCCGGGTGCAGCCCTCGGTGCAGCGCCGCACCCTGCCCCCCTGCCCCATGAGCTGCCTGGTGGCTGTCTGCCGCCAGGTACAGCGCACACGTGGCACTCACAGCGCAGTACTTGCAGTTGCGCTCCGCCTCGCCCCCCTGCGTGAAATCGGTGGACATACCGGTATGGCGTGTAAGGGCAGCACAAAAGCATAGTGCGAAGCTCCCGCATTACGGCACAAGGGCGGATGCAGCGTGGCGTTGCAGGCACAATCCGCTACGGCTCTCGCAATGACAGGGCTGAGGCGTGGCAGTAGCGCGAAGCGGATATGCAGGTCGTGGGAGGGTAGGGACGCGTCTCACGCACCTGCAGGGGCGGTGGCGGTGCGCCTGCCGCCAGCGACGCCGCCAGCCTGTTGCGGTGCATGAGCAGCGATGCCAGCTCTCCGTGCGTGTAGCGCACTGCGGTGAGCGTGGGGCTGTTGATGTTCCACAGCAGTCCGGTGCGCACAGCGGTGCGGTAGCGGTCCTCCATCAGCAGCAGGTACAGCAGCACCTTGGGAGGGGCGTTGCAGGGAGGGGACAGGTGGTGTTGCACAGGAGTGCGTACAACCGCGATGACGGGTTATCTATGTTTAGCAACATGACGGAGCTTGAACACTGCAGCTCTTTCATGACGGTGCGCCCGGGAGTGCAGCTGTAAAGACACGAGCAGCACTGGATCAGCGTGGTAAGGCTAGCCCGCGGCGTCTGTTTCCCACACAAACAATTATTGCGAGGCCATTCCGCACCTGTGCGCGATGCGAGCAGTGGTCCTTGCCGCTCTTGAACTCGAACGGCACAATCATAGACTCGCAGGAGAAGCCCGGCAGAGAGCCCTGCAACTGCTGCTGCTGCTGCCCGTGCACCGGCGCCTGCGGAGGAAGAGAGGGTGCAGTTCCCGCCGACCAGCTGTTCTGCCGCCGCACCTGGCACTGCCCCCCTCCCCCCGCTGCCACACCTCCCTGCCCCGACTGCGTCTGCGACCTCACCGCGCCCATCGGCTGAAGGCCCCCGTCCGACAGCCTCCCATGCTGCTGCCGCTGCTGCTGCTGCCCCCCGTGGTACCTCGGCGGCCCGCCGCCGCCGTCCGCGCCCCATCCGCCCTGCGGCGCCACCCCCCGACCCTGCTGCTGCTGCTGCAGTGAGCTGGCGTAGCCCCCGGCTAGCGTGCGCTGATTATGTAGCGCGTCCTGCGTGGCCACCGTTACCCTGAGGGTCGCATCCAGCTGCCCTTTCAGCCCGTACTTTGGCGCCCAGATGCTCTCCTCAATGTCCACCACGTCGTGCACGCGGCAGAAGGTGGGCCCCGCCGCCTGCTGCCCCCCGCCCGGGCCCATGTCCAGGCGCGCGCCCTGCGGCGCACCGGCGCCCCCCTGCACGTGCGGGGCCACGTACGCGGCGCAGAAGGCCACCAGGGCGTCCAGCTGCTGTGTCAGGCGGCCCAGCACCTCGGCCTCCGTCAGGTTGGCCTCCTGCAGCTTGTCGGTGCTGGCGGACAGGATGGAGCGGGCCTGGGAGGGTGGGGACCGACAACAGCAAGGTATGCGTACCGTGGTGTGCCGCCGTGGTGATAGCAGCAACACTCGCTTCCGTTCCAGGCGAGTGGCGTTTAGCTTAGCCACTAGGAATACGTGCAAATACTACGATTTCATGACCGTTGTCATGTGGAGCCCGAGGCAACAGGTGGTTTCCGGCCCGTTGGAGTGCAAGACGCTCACCTCCGCCATCATGTCGTCTTTGCGCAGCGTGCCCGCCAGCGCGGCGTGCAGGCTGCGCTGCAGCAGCAGGTGCGACAGCTGCCCCACCAGCGCCGCCTCGCCGCCAGGGCCGCCCGCCACGCGCTCCTGCAGCCACGCGCGCCGCTGGCACGTGACGGCCGCGGTAATCGCCGTACCTGCGGAGGGCCCATTGCTGTAGTTAGAAAGAGGCACTGGTGATACTGGTGCCACCCGCAGGGCAGCGCCTGCATGCGGACCGGAGCTGCACCAAAAAAAGTTGTATGCAGAGCTGCTTGATGACCCCCCCCCCCGCCCGCGTTTGTGCAGCACTTGAGTGCACCCGGCAGCGTCCCCCACCTGACAGCAGGATGTCCGGGTGCAGCACCAGCAGCCCCTCGTCCATGGTGATGCGCACCGCCCGGGCGGGCCCCGGCTCGGGCTGCCCGCCTATGACGTTGACACTGTCCCCCGGCTGCACCTCCAAGTCCGCCCACACGTCGTGCAGGTACACCCACGCCTCGGAGGCCTGCGAGCAGCAGAATCGCATATGCCAGCAAAGGCCTTGTGACAGCCAGATTAAAGTGTGGAAGGTAAACCAGCAACACGTATCTAGGAGCCCTCAGCTGGTGAGGGTTAGTTGCTAGACGAGCGGAGCCATGTAACAATAACATCGCATATGCTAGGGAGGCGCGATGCATGTAGACATTGCGCAAACCCGGCGTTGGCAATCTGCAAACGGCGAGCGCAGGGCCTACCTTGTACTCGCTCCAGCAGCGCAGCGCCCGCACATACTGGTGCGGCAGGAAGGTGGACTCCATGACCGTGTAGTGCACCTCCTCGCGGTCGCCCAACAGCCCGGGGTCGGGCGGCGGCAGCACGCCGCCCGCCTGGGGCACAGTAGCCCCCGGCAACCCTAGGCCCACAGGTGCCGAGCCCGAGGGTGCACCCGAGTGCCCCCGGCCTACCGCTACATCTGGTGCTGCGGGTGGCCCTGGGTGCCCGATCGCTGACGGCCCGGGTCCCGGGGTATGCCCCGACGGGGCAGCAGCAGAAGCAGACGCAGCAGCAGGGGCAGCGGGTAGGGAGCACGGGAGCTGGTTGCTCACAAGAGATGAGCCCGGTGCACCCCCGGCATGCACGGCTACCGGTGTGGGCCCTGCCGCGCTGCCTGGGTGTGTGCATGCGGTCTGCGGTTGCTGCGGGGCTGTGGGCGCTGTCGCAACTGCCTGCGTGGGCCGGGTCATTGCGTCCGCCACCAAGGCATCGATGTCCACGTCCCAGTCGTCATCGTCATCGTCCAGCTGCTGCTGCTGCTGTGGATTAGCGGCGACAGCCGGCCGTACCACCACAGCACAAGCTGTCTCCGGTGACGGGGCTGCCGGGGCTGTGCAACCGGCTGCGGTAGGACCGGTTCGCCCGGCTGCGCTTAGCTGGGGCGGAACGCTTCCTGGGCTCACAGTGTCCCCCATCAGCGGCCGTGAGGGCACTGGTGCCACGTCCAGTGGTAGAGCGGAAGCTGCGGCGGCGCTGGGAGCGTTACTGAGCGCCGGCTGCAGTGCCGCAGGAGGCAGGGTGCTGGGACACGGCCGGGGTGGCAACGCCCCAGCTGGAGCTGCCCGCCCGTCTGCAGCTCCTGACAGGTCCGCAGCCGCTGTGTAGGCGGTGAACATGTTGTAGCTGCCGCGCTGGTGCGCACCAAGGGAGAGGTGCGGGTCCGTGGATGGACCCTCGCCCTGTGCCGCTGCAGCTGGCAGGCGGGGCGCAGCTGCACCGGTGCTGCCGGCTCCGTCGGCAGCCGGGTGTAAGGACACGGGGTCCCGCAAGGCCTCACAGGTCCCGTGCACACCAGGCCCCGCTGGGTCCTTTACCACGGCATGCAGCACCTGCTCCTGCCCCATGCCACCGTTGCATGGACGCAGAGGTTCACGAGAGCCACCCTGGCCAGCCTGCGTTGTCCCTTGTGGTGCAGCCTGCGGCTGTGCCGCCGAGGGCCTAGGGACCAGCACGCCGCTCACAGCCCCCGAGGTCAGGCCCAGCCCGCCGGCTGCGGCAGCGCCGGAGGAAAGCTTGTGTGCTGACACGGGCGCACAGTCCTCGTCTGCCTCGAGGGATTCAACCGCCTTGCTGGCTAGCTGCTCGCCTGTGACTGGATCCGACGCATGGACGGGCCCAGGCTTGTCTGCCGGAGGGCCTGCCGAACTGGGTGCCCCGCCGTTGTTCTTCACCAACCGCTCCACCTTCGTACCAACATGGGGGTATGCAGCGGCAGCCGGATCAGTACAGGAACTTGCATGCATGTACCTTGTGAGCTGGTGAACACCTCATCTGCAGGCGGTACCTTCTCGCAGAAGGCATCCAAACGGCTAATTGCAGTGTAGCGTACCCAATATCGCATCACTAAAAGTGCAACGGCAGCGTGCGGCGCCCACCCAGCGACGGATGCCGCCTGCCGAGCAGACCAATTCGTACGCAAGGCAACGTTGCCTACCTGGTCCAGCAGGTCCAGCAGAGCGCGCCGCTTGTTGCCCGAGCTGCCCTTCTTGTTGGTGGTCACCAGCGCGCGCTTGTGGCCCAGCAGGAGCGACTGCGGCTGGGCCCCGGGCGTGCGCAGGGGCGGGCGCGAGGGGTCGCCGCCCCGGAGCCCCGACCGCGACTTGGACCTGCGTCCACAAGTCCACCAGGTCAGGACTGTACAACGCCATATGCTGGCAGCTCAGGGATGTTTACTGCGCATACAGCTGTAAGTACGAGCCGCAGCCGCCCCTTACCCGAATCGCCCGCCAGACCCCGGCGTCCTGTATGCCTCCGCGCTTGCCAGCACCTCCATCTCCACCTCCGTCATGGCGTCGTCCCCGCCGTCCTCAGGCACCGGCGGCAGCCCCGCCGCCTGCCGGGCCCGGTCCGCGTGCCGCTGGAACGCAGACGTGAGGGGCGCTCCGGCGGCACGTGTCGAGGGCGCGGAGGTGGACGCACCCCTGAGGCCCGACCCAGCATGACGCGGCAAGCGATTGTCACTGGATGACAGCAGGATGTGCTGTGATGCGGAGTGCCAAGCAACCTGGAGCGTCCCTAGCGTTCCGCTATGTGGGTACAATCAGGGCAAAGTGCACCTCGGTAAACTCCATGCTGGTCCACTGGAGTACGGTATTATTCCTTAGTTGCTTACCCGTGGCTGCGGCGGCGGGCCAGCAACTGCTCCAGGAGGTCCGGGCACGGAGCCGCTTGCCCACTCCCGTGACCTGCGTCCACGCTGCCCTGCTGGTGCTGGGGCTGGGCGGCACCTGCCGCAGCGGCGGGCTGCTCAGCCCGCTGCTGAGAGGAGTGCGGCTGCCCGGCCGCCAACGCATCGTTTTGGTGCTGTGGCTCCCCGTGAGGGTTGTCAGCTGCCTCTGCTGACGCCGCTGCACCTTGTACGGCCTGCAGCAGCGTTCTCCGGAAGCCGTCTCTACTGCTCTGCGAGTTGTTTGCATGCTGCTGCTGGGAAGTGTTGCTTGGCGCATCCTGCGATGGGAGCGTTGCCTGCGAGGAAAGGGTACAAGCCCTGGGTCTCACAGCTGCTGGTGCTGCTGCATATACCGTACCGGGCAAATGCACCCTGCTCTAATGTTAAGGATACGACAGGCTACACTGGACCAAGCAGCATCTGTCTATGTATTCTTCGTCGAACGCACCCTTTGCGGTGACAAAGCGGCAGTGGGCGAGCTTGCCCACACAACCTGCATGGACCCATCATCCAGGTCCTGGCTCAGAAGCACCTGCACGAGAAGAACCGCTTGCGTGACTGCTAGAGCGTGAACTGTGCCCTCTGGCTAGCAGAGCGCCAGACTTCACTTACATTGTCCAGGAGGTTCCTTCCAGGCGTGGCGATCTTCGCACCGGACGACCGGGCAGCTCCTGCACACATCCACGATGCGGTGTCAAGACGCCGCTTCAGCACCCACACCCCACGCCACAGGCAGCTGTACAGCACCAGTACCATACCTAGACTGCTCTCCCGGGCCACAGCCCCCGAGCCTCCGCTGCCGTTATTCTGCAAGGTCCGAAGTGCGCCGTGGACACAGTCAGGGGGAGGCCCCGGCAAACTGACAGGAAGGTGGTGAGCCTCGGTCTGGCTAACCTGTGCCGATTTGCGCTCAAGGAACTGCTTAATATCTAGCCCAGCGCGGGCCGGTTTCTGGGCGGCAGAAGCTTGCTTCTGCGCGCGGGAAATGCACCGAGCAAAGGATGACTCCTCGCAGGCTTTAGCCTTTGACATCGCCACAATGAATCTTGCATCAGTACCAACTAAACGCACCTTTCCCATGTCGCCACAGCCCGGAGCGCTTCCAAAAAGCGGAGCTGTTCGTCTTGAACTCCGCGCCCTCAATAATCACTTAGTAGTACTCACCATCATATATACAAGTATATGATATACGTCACTAGTTGTCTGTTCGGGGAGCGTATGAGCTGAGGAAGCGTATTTCCATTCTTTGTGCTCCGCGTGCTCTGCAATGCGGAACTAGCGCTGTCTCGGGCAGACCTGGACCTCGTCATCCCACTAATACTTCAGACAACTTTTAGTGTAGCTGGTGTAGCACAAACGGCCTTCCCGTATCAAGGCTTGGACTGCCACCTCGGTTGTCGGATTAGTGCCTCGGCATCCATCTTTGCAGAACACGACTTTACCTTGCACAAAGCTGTACTCTGAACTGCTTCACTGTAAGCGCACGCAGTAGGCGTGCGTGTAACAGGTTGACAGATCATGGCCCGTTCAGTAAGTCTTACTCGATAGGGCAGCAGAGTACTTGGTAACACCAATCGATGGCGGATGACTATACGAACCCGTTTCGGCGTGGTTGCAGCTGGAGGATATGCGGCCCAGCCCTATGCTGGTGCTGGTGCTGGTGCTCGCCTCCTACTTCTTCGTGACTGCCGGTATCGCATATGATATCATCAATGAACCCCCGGCCGTTGGTGCTACAACGGACCCAGTAACAGGTGAGCCGGAAAGGTCCCTGTTGGGAAAAAGGGAGGGAGGGGGCCAGCTCCGTTCCAAGCCCCACACTGGCCTGTCTGCACAACGCGCTGCAGGTGTTGTCAAGCCCATGACCTTCATGCCGTACCGCATGAACGGTCAGTTCATTCTGGAGGGACTTAGCGGCGGGTTCTTCTACACTCTCGGAGGTGGGTGCAGTCCAGCACCCATTGCCGCAAGGGCAGGGCAGGGCAAGGGGCCCTCCTCACCTTTGGGAGGGGTGGCCCATACCGGCCAACCAAGGTGGGAGGCGGCGGCTTTTTAAAAAGGAGCCACAGTATATGTCCGAAGGGGCCCCGAAGGGGCACAGAGCCTTGCGGCCCCTTTCGCCGCCTTAAGTGTTTTGCCGGAAGTCGTGGCCGTGTAGGCTCAGCAGCATTACGGGTGTGGAAGCGAAATTCAATCGGGACACGGAGCACGTGGGTTCATACGGGAGCTTTCGCACATGGCACGAACATGAGCGAGTTCGGACTTGCCAGTCACATTGCATTGTGAGCACACGTGCAGGGGGGAAGGGGGGCGCTGCGGGACTCACGCTATGAGCTAGCGGCCCAACGCCCTGCATACAACTAGCACACGTGTATGGTTTCTGACTCCTGGAAGGGATCCGCTTCCAGGACCTTGTTACAGCATGCTTTCCGGGGCAAGCACGCGTCATGAAAGGCGTGGACGCGCAAGGAGCGGGGCAATAGTCCGGTCACGGCCTGGCTGATGCGCGCTTGTGCCGCCGTAGTTCCACCCCCCCCCCTGGTCCAGCCCCTTCCGCTGACACGTCACGCGGCACAGCGTACGGCCCCAGCGTGCCGATGTGGGTGCAGAAGCCTGTGCCCTCCAACGCAGATACGGTTCCTGGCATGCCATGCAGGCGAGAATGCCTGCGGCTGCACTTGATCCGCTGCCAGGCATCCGCGCAGCAATGCCGTATGTAGCTATGAACTGTAACCCGCTCCACCTCGACGGAGTCCCCTATCGCCGTTGCCTCAGGCATCGGCATCATTCTGTTGGACCTGTGCCGTGACAAGAACAAGAGCCTCATCTTCAGGCAATTCTTCATGATAACGTGGGTTACCGTGTGGAGTGGGGGCCAGGGGTTGACCGAACCAGGCGCAAGGGGCCCCTTGAGTTGCAGCAGCTGCTAGCTCGCGGGCTGAAACCGGCAGGGCTCCCCTTTGCACGCAGTGGCAGTTGCTCCATTTTACCAGTCTAGCAGCCGTGCCGTTGATGGACGTTCAATAATGCATGCATGGGTTGCGCACGGGCTGCTACTGTTCTCTGCGCGTTGCTGTGGCAAGATGAGCACCTGGCCTGAAGGGCTCGATCCATTGGCGTCCAGCCCGGCAAGCTTGTCCTGACGTGCCGCATTTGTCCTCTTGCAGGGGCTTTGCGACGCTGCTCATCTCTTACATGGCATGCCAAGTGTTCATCCGGTGGGTGCAACGCAACCTGGCTTCAACCAGGGGAGCTCCCCTGGCCTAACTTGCACCACTGGCGCATGCCATAACATGATAACAACCATAAAGGCGATACTTATGGTCGACCATACAAAAGTGCTCAGGTGCCAGTGCGCACGCCGTAAGGAGACGGTTGGCAAGGATACCACGCAATGCAGTGCTTGTGTAACTGTCTACGGTTCACGGTCCACAACGCGGCCATGCATAATACCGCCAGTCATCACCACTTAATGCCGCTACTTATTGCACTCTGCGCAGGATCAAGATGCCTGGCTACCTGCGTTAATGCGTGGTCTGTCATCCACTGCGGAGGCGTCCTTAAACGGAATCCGTCAGTACCATGCATAGTTCACAGGAATGATGCGCGTTGTGGCAGTATACGTTGGCAATACCGTTGCTACAGCGTTGATATCGACACGGTTAAAGGGCAACAGGTCACGAGGTGGAGATGGAAGCCATGTCGAATGCGCTTTTTAGTGTAGAGTTCTTGGCGAAGCTGGTGGTGGTAGGTGGGTAGTCATCGGTCCCTCCGCGCCGACCCCGCTCGCCTGTACGTGACGGAGGGCCGCGGGCCGGGCGGCGTGGTAGTGGTGGTCATCGCAGGGCCAGTCCCTGCTGTTGCAACGGAAGGAAAGGATGGCAAGGCAGGGCGCTCATTGTGTCACGTATGCAAGGAGCGTGTATTATGATTGCTTGTTCTGCCTGACTGTAAGGTGTTCACGGCTCCCCCCGACGGATTTGTGTACTCGTTGAGCTCTGCCGCGGGCTAGGACCAGATGCACGTACCCCACAGCAGGCTGCATCTGACCCACCAACACCTGCGCTGACGCACAGCCGAAAGCCACAGACAGGCGTTATCGCTACGGGCCTACCTGGCACACCCCCCGGCTCGGACGCTGAGGTTGACAGGCCAGCAGCTGCCCCCTAGGTAGCGGCCCTACCACTCGCGGCCATGGGTGCGGGGCGGTGCTCCCCCGCCGCCGACGCCCGGCGCCCGCCAACCGTTTCGTGCGCGTTGCTGGAGCGGCCCACCAGCGGTATGCGGAACTCAGTCATGGGTACGGGAGCGTTGTACGGCACGCTGCCGCGGTACACGGGCAGGGAGGCGGGGCGGCCCTCCAACGGACGGAAGCGGGCGGAACCCTAGGGGTTGGGGTATGCAAGGGCGACGGGACAGAGGCCAAAGAATGGGAAAGGGGTTAGCTGCGGTTAGCTGAAAGCAGTTCAGAACGTCAGTGCAGTGCATCTGACACAGGGGGCCGGGCCGAAAGGGCAAAGGCATACCGGCAGTACCGTATGAATTACTGGGCATGCGAAATACGAGACAATCATTGCGCAAATTGTCAAGAAGTGAGCAGCAACTTTACGCACCGGCCTGGGGACGGGCGACGTAGCCGTTGCCGCAGCCACGGGCGACCGCTGCGAGGGCGGTAGCTCTGCCGGCCCCTCGTCGCTGTCCCCGTCGCTGTCGCTGGGCCCGTCCGAAGACGCGGGCCGCCCAGGGCCCAGGGACACGCCACCAGGCCCCGCCAACGCGGGCGCTGACGGCGGCAGGGGCGGGGGCGCCTCACCGGTAGGCGTGTAGCCGCTGCTGCTGCCCCGCTGCCGCTGCCCCTGGCCATTCGGGTCGTCGTCGTCTGCGGACAGCCTCCGGGCCAGCACGGCAGCACTGGCAGAGCCGGCAGGGGTCTTCGGCGGCGCGCCGTGTGCACTGCTGCGCACCGGCAGGCTGCTGCTCCTGCCAAAGCCGCCGCTGTGGATGTTTGAGTACCCCCCTACCCTACCCCCGCCTGCAGCCCCTGCACCGCTGCCACCGTGCGCGCTGTGCGCGTGGTGGGTCCCTGCTCGTGCGCTGCTGCTACCAGCGGTGCCAGGGGTGCTGCTGCTGCTGTGAACCACACCTGCGCTGGACACACGCGACGCTTTGGCCCCTCGCTGCGAGGGCTGCCACGTGTGGGAGGGCCCGGGGGCGTTCGGCAGGTTGGGCAGGGAGGGCGAGGGCCGGCGGGTGGGGTGCGATGGCGGGCGGCGGCCGGAGGCGGAGTTGGAGAGGGTGCGGCCGAAGGCGATGGGGCTGGCCGAGGGGCTGGGGCTGAAGGCGGCGCTGGAGGTGCTGCTGTAGCCCATGGCGCTGCTGTTTGGGGAGTCGTAGCTCAAGGGAGGGCCACGCGCTCCTGCAGCAGGGCGGTGGGGGTCGGGGGAGGGGTAAGGTGATAGTGGGGACGGCCAGGGGGGAGGCATGGGCAGGTGATGCCATGCAGGTGGCAAACTGGTGGCCCGGTGCTCAAGCGCGAGGCAAGGCGTGCAGAACCACACTGTTACTCCTGCTGGTCACCACCACATTCTGCAGTGTCACCGTACCAGCAGCCACGGTATCACCTGCACCAACGGGAACGACTCACACAAACGAATCACAGGAGGCACACACAAATCCAGCAGCAACCAAAAAGTAAATCCACTAGTCCACTCACTCGCCACGCCACATCATCCTTATCCCACAAACAGGCAGTCCCGGCATAGGAGGGATACGTAGGCTCCAATTGCTTACTCCGTATGGCACATAGCAAATCGCCCACTTACTTCCCACGCCGCCACCCGCCAGCCCCGCCCCCAGCCGCCCCGCGCCCGGCGCCCCCATGCCACGTGCCGCCTCCACCGCCGCGTCGCTGACGGGCGGCAGGTGCACGGCGCGCGTGTCGGGCGGCGCGCGCAGCACGGACAGCAGCCAGGAGCGCACGCCGTCGGCGCTGCGGTACTCGCTGTTGGGCAGGCGGCTCCAGGGGTTGGCCCCGGGACCCGCCATGTCCAGGGCCGCCACGAGCACCGCCCGCCCCACACCCTGCACTCAAAACAGATGCAAGGCATGCGAGGTCTCATGTCCATTAGTACGCCAAGACCAAGTTCCGTACCAGTACGCAAAAGAAGCCCCGCTCTGTCCAGCATCGCCACCAGCACGGCACAGGCTCCCTGTAATGCTCACGCTCCCTCAGCACCCGAGCAATGCCAACCCACCTCCACCTCTTCCGCAGGCATCCACACCAACGACCCACCTGCAGTATGCCGGCTGTAAACTTGGGCGGGAAGCGCTTGCTGCACGGCGGCGAGGCGCGGCCGCCGTGGTCCCCAGACGCGGGAGGCACCACGTTGAGGCAGCGGGCGGTGTTGTAGTTGGCCTCAATGGTGTACAGGTGCGTCAGGCCGGTCTCCCTGCGTGGGTGGAAGGGAGCAACAGGATTTGGTGTCGGCACTCCGGTACAAAGTGCGTCAGGCTGGTCTCTCTGCGAGCGTGTTCCGAAAGCGTCGGACAGGTTCTCAGTTATGCATGGGAGAGGTGGACCAGGTAGACCTCCTTGCGTGTGACAAGCCACACACAGGCGCACACAAGCGCTGTAACGATACACGCTGGTTCGGGATTGTTACAACTGAGTGCCTGCGCGCGTACAACCACGGCGCACGTGCATTGGGGTGCACAGACTATGACTGTGCAGGGGCTGCAGTTTTGTGAGGCTGCGGACTGAATGACGGCAGGGAAACGCACAGAGTGGAGCCAAGGAGGTTGCGGCGGTGCGTGGCGATCGCAGCGTGTGCTCGTAGCAGAGCGGCGCTGCGGGCGGCATGGGACGACGGCAGGGTTTGCGCACCTGTACAGCGCTACCCGGCCCGCGCCCTCCTTGGAGGACCCGTCCTTGTCGTTGCGGCTCCTGTGGGGCGGGGGGACACGGAAGGGCCGAGCTCAGTGGTCAGGGGTACCAGCGTGCCTTCTTACTCACACGTCATAAGCGCAGTGGCAGGCGGCTTGTGGATCCTTGAGAATGCGGCTCCACACCCTTCAACCAGCCATGCAAAGGTAAAACAAATCCCCTCCGGTAGTGCGGCCGCGTAACCAGTGCGACAACAAGCTACACAACACCTGAAAGCAGGCAACATTTCGCCACGCTAGGCCCGATACCCATGGGCCCTGCGCACACCGAATACCCGAATACCCCAAGGGCCTCCACGCACTAGACACATACACGACAGCGCCGTGCCAGCACGCACATGTTCTTCTCTGTGTAGTTGCAGCCGAGGAAGTCGAACATGGGGTTGTTGACGGCTACTAGCTTGGCGTACAGCAGGCTCTGCAGCTGCGCCTCGCCGCCGTCTAGCACGTTGCCGTAGATGAACACGCCTGCGGGCGAGCGAGCACGGAGGTCGTTTAAGTACGGCAATGGGAAGGAGATCGGGGCAGATGGAACGCATGCTGCTGGGCGCGAATAGTCGTTGGGTGCGTGCAACCCATCCCAGCTCGTGTGCTCCAGCAGGCCGACGCGAGCAATGTGGCTTACGAACTTGCATAGTGCACGGTACGGGCAGCCAGGTCTAGGCGACCAGACGCCCGGCCCATAAGAGTGATGTTGCGAAACCGGATTGGCGATTGCGTCACCAGACCTAAGGCACCAGGTGAGCGATACCTTTCTTGTTTGGGTGGGCGTGCAGGTCCAGGTAGGAATCCAAACCGCCCGAACGGTTGACGTGCAGTAGTGGCGATCGTTATTGCTGCAACTGACCCTAGGAGAGAGTCGTACCTTTCTTGTTTGCGTGGGCGTGCAGGTCCAGGTAGAAGTCGAGGCTGCCCTGCCGCGCGTAGTGCAGCAGCAGCGCCTTGACGGCGTGCACGCTGGGCTGCAGCTCCTGCGGGCCGAGGGTTGTGGCACAAGGGGTGGGGAAGGGTTGGGGAAGGGGGCATATGCGCCAGGGAGGCACGCCCGTTTCCCCGTACAGCAGGCACCGCCAAACACGACGCGTCACTGTTTGCAAAAGCAAAGCGCAGCAGCTTAACATGCCGCTGCCGGGAGGACGCTCCACTGAACTCCCCTCGGGCATGCGCCACCACAACGTACCAACTTGATACACAAGACACCTTCCTCGCCCCCACCTTGTCGGGCTCTCCGTTGTAAAACCGGTTGAGGTTCTGCCCCAGCGTGTCTGCGCGGTAGTTGCCCGCCGCCACGCCGTCCGGGTTCATCAGCGGCACCAGCTTGAACACGTAGCGCCGCCGCAGCGCCGCGGCCCGCGGGTCGGTGCTCCGCAGCAGGAAGGCCAGCATGCCGTTGAACATGTGGGTGGCCGGCGTCTCGCCGGGATGCACGCGGCTGGTCACGAAGAACACCTGCGTACGACACGTGTACGCCACGTGTATGGCACACAGTGTTTGGTAGGGCGGTCGCAGTAAGCGAGGCGTGAGAGACTCGGGGGTCACTCGCTTAAACCGAGTCCTACGTAGCTATAAAGGCCGGCAGTTGCTGTGTGTGAAGCTACACCTTGATACCTGACCACAGAGTAGGTCACCCCCCTGCCCGAATCCACAGCCCCGTCCTGCTGAACAGCTTCGTATCCCTGAGACCTTGCCCCACAACGCAGCAGGCGTGACCGCCCTGCCTCGTCCAGTCGGGTGCCCCCGCATCCCTTGTCCCATCCCCGCTCGCACCTTCTTGCCCGCAAACTCCGCTGCGGGCGGCCCCGGGTCGTGCTCAAACACCCCCGGCACCGGCGGCTCCACGCCGCCCGTAGCCCCCCAGCAGTCGCTTATGGTTATGACATCCACGCGCCGCCCCTCCACGGACAGCGTCAGCAGCTGCCGCCGGTAGTACAGCGTGTCGGGATGGGGCGGCTGGTGGCCCCCGCTGTGTCCCTGCTGCGAGCCACAACGACCGCTGGGACTGCAACAGGACGCCCCTGGTGCGCCTGCCACCCCTCCGTGGAAGCTGGCGCCGTTGCTGGTGCTTGCGTTGCTGACGGTTACGGCGGTGGCAGGGCGTCCGCAGTGTGCTGTCCCCAGGCCGCCTGTCGGGCTGCGCCGCGGGCTAGTCACGAAGGGGTGGAGGCTCTTGCTGCTGCTGCTTTTACTGCTGCTGCCGCTGCCGCGGGCCTCCTCCCAGGAGCAGTGTTGGTGGTCGGAATGCGAGTTTGTGACCGTGCGCACGTGTCCGGGTGTCGACCCGTACTCGACTGGGTCCCCGCCGTCCATCGACCCGGCCTGCACTCGCTCCAGCCCGGGTGCTGGCCCTGCCTCAGGGCCCTGCCACGCACACGTGGCATAGGCCTGGTCCAACCGCTCCAGCATGTCCTGTTGGGGGGTGACCGTACGGCAAGGAGGACTTATTTTATGTATTTGCTATCCTCCGCATGTGTGGAAAAAGTTGAGCGCTTGAGCAGCGCCATGGACGCGGTCTGGAGACGCAAGCCTGCATTCAGTGCCATGGCCAAGAGCAGTTTCGACGAAAGCCCATCCCAGCGACCACCTGAGCGCCCGTGTCAAGGCTCCCGTGCTGCACGGTAATTTTCATACGTGCCCAAATTTTTATTTAAGTATCCGTCTCAGTACGCAGCCATGTGCCACGGTTGCGGGGTGCCGCGGGGCAAGCCCCGAAATCGCACAGCCCTCCAGGCCCGCGTGTCAAATCTCGCCACCGCCCATGCACGCTCCCACACACACGTGCCTGCGTTTGGCTGTAGCTGAAGGGTATGGCGAAGGCGAAAAAGGTCTCCTCGTCGGTGTCGAAGCGGTGGCAGAAGCGCAGCTGGAAGTCGTCGCCCTCGCGCCGGTACGTCACCTTGAGCCTGCAGGCGGGCCAGCAGGCATACCAGTATCCTACTAATGCGGGGGGCAACACAGCCCAAACTGCAACACAAGTGCCTAAAGGCACGCCGGTACGTCACCTTGAGCCTGCGGGCGGGCCGGGAAGCGTACATGCATGCAGCGAAACAGACGCGCAACACAAACGGCGTGTCCGCAGTTCCGGAAAGCTAAAGAACAAGAGTGGACACGGCACGCCGCGTGTCGTCCATGAGCCGGCCCACCAGGCTTTTAGCAAAGCCAAAGCGGCACCGGGAGACGGAGATGTGCAAGCACAGCACGCGCATGCAGTTTGGCGCCGAAGGTCCTGCCCCTCACCGAAGGTATGCCCCACCTGAACGGCATCCCGCATCGCGTCATCCAACTCACCTGAGCGGCTGCCATTCGGCCATGGACGCGCACCAGAACACCGGCCGGTAGTCCTGGGAGTACAGCCGGCCCTGCTTGTTCAGGTTCATCACCTGCGGGCCGAAGTCCGGGGGTGCCCTCAGTCATACAAGTAGAGCCTTACGAAATACTTCAAAGCAAGCTGTCGTCACGGGGGTTGCCTCCGCAGCCTTACGAGGCCCGCCCACCGTGTACCCAGCCCCCTTGCCCGCATCATTTCCCAACACCAACGGAGTCACGGCGGCTTCGGCCCAGTTCTGTACCGACTTCCAAAGCCTCATCCCGTACTACCCTGCAGCGCTGTCACCCCGGGGCTTGCCAGCAGCAGTAACAGGGCCTCCATTGGGTGCCCCATGCTACTGGCCAGCTCCATATCTATACCGCTGCACCCGTACTACCCTGCAGCCCCGTCAGCCCGGATCTGGCCTGCATCAGGATCACGTCTGTGGCGCTGTGGCCCCTGTTCCCCAACCCCTTGCCCACGTCATTCCCAAAGGTACTACCATGCAGCCCCGTCATCCCATCGCCTGCCTGCATCATGACCAGGGCCTCTCACCAGGTGCCCTACTCATTCGCCGGCACCCGAAGCAATAACCCACAAACCCCGGTCCGTTTCTGCCCGTAGCCTACTGCCATGCCTCGTACTACCCTGCACCCCTGTCGCCCCTGGTGCTTGCCTGCATCATGACCAGGTCCGTGGCGCTGGGTCCCTTAACCCCGCCGCCTTGCTAGCTTCATCCTTCCGCCATAACCCAGCGGCCCGTTAACCCAGGAGCGCCCACCGGGCGCACCGCTCCCTGGACGGCAATCACTGTCAAAACACGTGCTACCCTGCGCCCCCGTCACCCCGGTGCTTGCCTGCATCATGACCAGGGCCTCTCACCGGGTGCCCCGACCCCTCGACGGCAGCCGCTGCCATACACGTGCTACCGTGACCTTCAACCCACGTCGCCCCCGGCGCTTGCCTGCATCATGACCAGGTCCGTGGCGCTGTGGCCCGACACCCCAAAGTAGAACCACGTGCGGGTGGCACGCTCATTGGCGCTGCCGCTGCAGTCTCTCCGCGTGAACAGCAGGAACTCGTTGTGGGTGACGCCCTGCTCCACCTTGTGCAGGTTGGCCGAGTCGAAGTCGGCGCGGAAGGTGAGCTTGCCCACCTGCAGGTGTTGCAGCGTGTGTATTAGGGCGGGAGGGCACGGAAGTAGAGGGCGTTGGGGTGCTGTGGAAGACGTTGATGCACTGATGCATTGGCGGCACATGGCGGCAGGTGTATGGCGGCTGCGTAACATGCATGACTGGTGCATGCCGGTTCCCTTGATCCTATCATAGGCTCGGTGCTGGGTGCCATGGAGTACGCCGTTGAGAATGTACAGGCGCCACGTGCGCACGGTTAAAATGAGGACGTGTGATTTTTGGGTGGCATGGGCAACGCGGTGTTGGTATGGGTGTCGGGCCCAGGGCTTGAGCGGGACATGGAGTCTGGGGGGACGGGCAGCCTTGGGCATGGCCAGGTGGTGACCCACCCGCCATATGGCATCCCTTTTTCCATCTGCTGGTGTTGGAACGACTTGTGGTGGTATCACACTTGCGTCCTCGGGATGTAGACGGTCGCTGCTCCACGCGTTCGGGATGCCCGTTCCTGGGTCCTTGGAAACTTGGTGCGCAACCATGCTCTAGACGCAATAACATAGACGCCTCTCATATGACATCATAATCAACATCACTATGTTACCCTTGTACAGCTTTCAAATGCAACTTGCGGCATGGCAGTGTAGTGAAGTCGTCGCTCATGTGTGCGTGGACAGAACAGTGTCGCTCATTTCATTCGTACTCGCGGCTCTGTTCCTGTATCAAACCTTGTGGCTATGACCCAGGTGGTGTGTCGTCGGTTCGGTTGTCAGTTACCGACACACCACAACAGGGTTGCCCGGAGGGCTGCACCAGGATCCCATAGGCTCCACTGCGGCGAGGGCCATGTTATCCAGTTGGCCGTAAGCTGACTTCTTCACTTGCTTACCTGCCCCAGCTGGCCCATCACACAACTACAACCCACAGGGAGGCTGGGGAGTTCAGCGGTTGCACGCCAGGGTGCACCCTGGTGCACGCCACGTGGCTCGTTCTAATCGTGTAGGTCAGGTCCCCTTAGGCTACGGTTTGGCGAGGCCAACCGTTGGCGGTAAGGCCTTGGAGGTTGGGGCTCACCAAATACGACATGGCCTAGAGCGGGGGGCTGCCCGCACTATTTTACAGGCGTCGCGAAGGCCTTGGAGCAGCCCCAGGGTGCTTCCGCTTTGTCTACCGGTACACGCTCGGCATGCAAGTCTCCATGGCAAGCACTTAGCTCGTGTCAACCGCGTACAAAGCCACAAAAAACAGCAAGTGCATATCACAACCAGTCGCTCACCATTCACAACCCCCCCACTGCAGCAGCATTTCACAGCAGTAGGGCCGCGCGGCTGCATGCTTGTGGAAGCCCGGATGCCGCCATGCGACTTGGTGTCTCCTCCCGCCATTGCATGCATTACCCACAGGCATGGCGGTCTCTAGAAGCCCACTCCCTGCGGCGGCTGCGCCCCACCCGATGGGACACATCGCCAGCCAGCCCCCTTCCGCACGCATTGGCAAACTCAGTCCAATCCATCGCCTGTGAGTCCCGCATGCTGTCATCCGCATACTGCGCCACAGACATCCCTGCCCGCCCATTGCTGAGGTGCACCACACCCTTCATTGTCCAGGCATTGTGAACCTATGCACCGCATCCCACCACACACTTTCGTTGTGCCTGTCCCTCCTGAACAACCACCGCATGCCATCCCATCCCAAGCTGTCGACCCATCCCACCCCGGGCTCTGTCCACTCACGCCGCAATGCGCCAGTCCCAGACACCTGGCCCCTCACTCACAGCGGCTGCGTTTAAGCCCCCTCTCGTCCCCGTCAACCTCCTTGACCTGCGCCTTGCCATCCGTCGCTGCCTTCTCCTCGTCCCTTTCCTCACCCTCCTGTTGCTCCTGCTTCTGCTCCCCCTCGTGCCCCACCTGCTCTCCGCCGGGTAGCAGCTCCTGCGCCAGGCTGGGGCTCTCCCGCTGCAGCCGCCCTAGCTCCTCGAGCGACAGGATCCCGCCCCGCTGCGGCACACAGAAAGTCGTAAACCACTCCTTCAGCCCCGACAATAGCACCTCAAAGCTGCTGCGCTGCTCCGCCCACAGCAACAGGCCCACCACGCTCTCCGCGCACACGCGCCCCAGCAGCTGGCTGCCCACCTGGGCGCACAGGCCCGGCAGCAGCAGCCGGTCCGCCAGCTCGCCCACGGGCTGCAGCAGCTCGGGCGGCACGGGGCCCGCGCTGTCCGTGTACATGTAGCGCAGCACAGCCGCAAACGCGCCCGGGTCCGCGTCCGGCAGGCTCAGCCGCGGCCCTCCCGCGTCCGCAAAGCCCGCCCCGGGGTCCAGCCGCTGCCGGAAGTAGGGGCTGCGCGCTGCCAGCACGGTGCGGTGTGCTGCAAACACCTGCCCGCCCACCTCCACCTCCACGTCCGTGCTGCCGTCTGGCTGCCGGTCCAGCAACTCGCCCAGGTCGGACGACAGGGTGCCGGCGGCGGGGCAGGGGTCCCTGGGGCTGGGGCCGGCAGCGGCTGCAACCCCAGGAGGCGTGAGGCCCATCTGCACCAGCAGAACGCCCTCCTCATACCTAGACACCACGGCTAGCCAGCCGTTATGCAGTATGGTAGGCGCGCTGCCGAACATTGCGTAGTTTGGCCCGTCGTCTCTGCCACCCCGCCACTTTTCGGACTCTGCCACCGTCGTGACCTTCCCATTGGGCCGCACCCGCCGCAGCTGCAGCTCAATCAGGTCTAGCTCCACCTCCGACAGCTCCGAGTCGTCTGGGCTTCTCCTCTCGGGATCCCGGAAGGGGTCCATGTCGCTCTCCAGCGTCCACGCACTGCCCGTGCCGTCCACAGCAACGCCCTCAATCCAAATGAAGTGCGCCTCTGTGCCCACGCCGTCAGCACTATGCACCCAACGTCTCGCCACGTTCCCCGCCACCAGGACCGGGTCGTGCACGTGGCTTGCCGCCCCCAGCCCCGCCACTGGCAGGCGGTACACCGCCCTCCTCGTGCACAGCACCAGGCTGCGGCTGGCGGGGTCGTAGGCCTGCCACCGCAGGCGGCGGTCGAGGGCGCCGCAGCATACGGTGGTGACCACGACCTCGCCCGCGGGAAGGGGCCTGGGCCTGGGGCCCATCGCGGGCACGCCTGCTGCCGGGGCCTGCTTGGCTGCGCTGCTCCCTGCTGCATCCCCACCCTGCTGCTGCTGCTGCTGCTCTTTATCCTCCTCATCCTCCTCGTCCTCCTCGTTCTCCTCCTCCTCCGCTCCGGGGAAACCCCATTGCGCGGCCACTGCAGCGCCGTCGCCCTCGGTTGCTGCGGCTCTCCAAGCCGCAGGCAGCTGCAGCCTGCGCAGCCGTCCGCTGTCCAGCAGGTACAGGCAGCCCTCGCCGTCCGACACAAGGTCGTTGCAGTTACGACGGGCTTGAAAACGGGCGTGGAGCCCCGTGCCGTCGAGGCATCCCTCCTGTGCAGTGAACGTCCCCTGCCGTGTGGGGTGCCCCGCAACTACAGTGGCATCGCCGTTCTCCGCTACTCGCACGACGGCGTAGCCCAGCGCAGCAAAGACGCAGTTTGTGTAAGAGTCCCAGCAGGCGCTGTGGAATTGCAGATTTTCATGTAGATCAGGGGTCGCGTGCTCCTTGGGCTCGCGAATGCGGATGGGTGTCGGGCCAGACTTAATGCACTTTGTCGAGAACCGGAACTTGAACATTAAAGGTGTCGCCAGGAATACCAATGCATATGCAGCGCCGTTATCATAGCCTAGGCTAACTACACGCTTGGGGCGGTAAGAACGGCCATGTCCCCAGTCGCCACCTGGCTCTATCACGCGGGTAAAGTAGTCGTCATACATGTCGTCACAGTAGCATTTTCATAGTTGGTCGCAAAGGAAATGTCGCATGAAATTGCTGTTGACGTAGACGTAGACGCCGGCCATACATGCACCAACGAGTCGGGGGAGTCCCCTGCTTGGGACACGCTGCAACCCCGTCCAGGCGCAGGCGTGGTCATCCCACCTACACTCCGGCGGCAGTCCGCGCCACACTGTAACAGGTGTGCTGCATACCGGTATGCCTACAAACACCTCCCTCCTGTACTTGCCCGCTCCACCTTCACCCCCACCGCCACAACGCCGACGTATGCATTAACACCCAGCACACGCAGTCCTGTTCCCCGTTCCGGTTCGCTTCGCCGTTATGCTGGGGCACACGTGATCACCACCTTAAACCCCGCGCAGCAAGTCCACCAACCCACATCCCGTCAAAAGGAACCCATCCTCGCTTAGCCCCCACAAAATTCCATCATGGGGCCGACCTCAGCGCATGACCACCTGCACTCACCAGTCGCTCCCTTTCCCTGATAGGTACCGTACGTCCTCCGATCCACCCTGCACCCTCGCACCTTGCCCCCACGGCCGCTATGTTGAAGTGCACCGTAACGAGCCCCCTACTTCGCCCTATATCGCCATGTGCGTGCCTTGTTCTTCCCCTCACTTCGCCCCCGCCGCCGCGATGGTGAGACACACAGCAGCGCCCAACGCCGCCGCCAGGAACGCCACCCTCTCGCTCTGGGCCGGCGGCAACGATCTTGCCCGGTATGGCAGGAACCAGAACAGGAGTAGTGGTACACCCGGTCACTGTCCTCGGTCCACGTAGCCCCCTGCTGATAGGGCTCTCGATCATCCATAAGCAACAACCAAGCCACCATCTGTACTCTGCTGTCTCGCCTCCGCCAGTGACGTCAGTCCCGCACCTCTCACCTCCCATCATCACGTTGCGCCCGCCGCTACCATGTTGAGGTACACCATAACACCCAGCAGTCGCCCTCCTGTCACCCCTGATCTGCTTCGCTCCCCTCGCCCTACCCCTGTTCACCCCCTCACTTTGCCCCCCCCTGCCACCATGTTACAGCTACACGGCGACCCCCAGCACTCGTGCTTCTCACCCCTCAACTGTTTCGCGTCCTTCCCCTGTCCCTACCCACCCCTTCTTACCGCCCCCGCCGCCACCATGTTGAGGTACACGGCAGCCACCTCGCCCTGTTTCACCGTGCACATCCGCCCTTTCCTGTTCACCCCCTCACTTCGCCCCCGCCGCCACCATGAGGTACACTGCAGCACCCAGCCGTCGTCATCCCTGATCTTTCCTTCCCTTTCCCCACCCCTGCGCACCCCCTCGTCACTTTGCCCCCGCCGCCACCATGTTGAGGTACACGGTGACCCCCAGCACCACCACCAGGAAGGCCACCCGCACGTACCACTTGTCGGGCAGCAGCGACAGCGGGTTGGGCGCGTCCAGGGACACGCGGTCCCAGTACGACTCCTGGCCGGAACGTGCCTTGGGAGGCGGCTTTATGTAGCGCGGGGTGTAGCTGGCGCGCCTGGGGGTGGAGCGGGGAGGAGGAGGAGCAGGTAGGTAAGGTGTTGAAGACTCAACTGCGTTCTGGCAGCTTCCCGCCTGTGCACAGCGTAAGGATGCTGGGCAGTGAGGCACTAGCGCCATGGGTGTGTCGGCTCGCAGCCAGTCGACGGCAGCATCCATGCCGCGTGCATGCCCCCTCCTCCACCCTCCCACACCGCCAGCCGACCAGACGCGGCGTCCGCGCTGCCCCTCCCTTGCAGTGCGCCTGAAACCACGTGTCTCTCGCTCCCCTCCCCCAGGCCGTTCCTGAAAAGACAGCGTCTTCCTGACGTCTTACGTCCTCCTACATCTCCTGTACCGGTTACACAACATTTTGCAATTCAAGCAACAACACCACGTGCACTCACTCCTTCTGCCGCCACGTGTCGCTCTGTAGGAGCGGTATCTTGACCCGCTCGTCCTCCGACAGCTCCAGCCGGGGCGCCTCCAGAATGAAGCGCAGGTCGGCCGCCTGCTTCTTGACCTTGCGGCTGGGGTGGCTGGCCTCCAGCTCCTTATACAGGTCAATGGCCTCCTTCTCGCGACCGCACGCCTGCGCAGATGTGTACAGGTGCAAATAAGGGCCATCGGTGGCGCTGGGTCGGCGGCATGTGCCCACAAGCGTGCAGCGCATTCACCTTCTTTGCGGGAATGCTTGGTGGTATTGGCCCACGGAGAGGGGAGCGAGGCGCGTAAGACAGCTGCGGCATTGCACTCTCCTGGCCTGGCCTGCGGGTGTAGGCGGCCGGCGGCCTTACTTTCGGACATATCCACGTGCTCCCCCCCAACCCACCTGGTACGACAGCGCCAGCCACAGCTGCGCCTCTCCCCCCAGCACCGTGTCCGCCCCCAGGTCGTTGACCGCAGCTTCCAGCAGCTTCACCGAGGCGGGGTACTCGCCGCACTCGTACGCCTTCTTCCCCAGCTCCAGGTTGCGGCACAGCTTGGCCTTGAGCTCAGCCTCCTCGGCCTTGATCTCGCTGGCGCGCTGCAACAAAGGGCGAAAAGGAGACAGGGTGCATACCGGCATGCTTCATTTGTTGTTGGGTACGGCATGTTCAGCTGGGATGCGGCGTACGGCATTGTCGGCAGAACAGCCATGACTTGGCGGGGTCCCCAATGGTCTGACACAATGGAGGCGGGATACCGTGTGGGAAGTTAAGACAGTGTGCAAGGGGCGGGGAGTGGGGCGCGAGCTCCCAGCACAGTACATGGGTTCACAAGGGGCCAGCGGAGGGTGTGCTTGCCTGCGCTAACAGAACTGTACTAGCACACTGGGGATGGTATATCATCGGTACATTAGGGCCAGCGCGGTGTGCTTGCCTGCGCTAGCTTCTGCTTGATCTTGTCCACGTACGGCCGCTGCGTGTCGGAGAGGGTCTTGAGGGAGGTGACCCCCAACTCCCTGTGGGCAAGGGGGCAACCCGGGGGCGCAACGCAGCATACAGTCGTCCCCTCCTTCCTCGGCAGTAATTAGGTTTGTGGGTCATAGCTTGGGTTTACCCCACTCGGCCTGCATCTGTACACACAATTTGAGATTTTCGCATGCGACATGTGGCTGGGTAACGTGGACGGCTGGCAAGCCCCCAGCCTGTCTGGGGCACCCCTGTTAGCCTTGGATTCATTGCCAAATGCGCAATGGATATTCCCCTATGTGCTGACCCACATGGCCAAGAGCTCATCCTCGTCGAAACCTTGGTCCAACCCTGCACGTGGTGCATCAGCGGAAAGCAGCAAGTGAGCAACACAACCCCGCCTTACTTGTGCCGAGCGTGCTGTGGCCTTGGCAGTAGCTTTGTGCCTCTGGGCAGCACGTGGAAGAGCAAGGTTTGTTACACGTGTAGCCAGCAGACGCATCAGTGCACAGGCAGCTGCTTTTGTGGGTGCTAATGCCGTGTCAGGGCTTTGCAGGCTGACGCGGCGCTGGGCGACCCAGCAGCCTACCACCAAACCACGTGTCGCAACCCCCACGTTCCAGTAGCGGTGCAGCATGCAACACATTGTAGGTATATTTGGCCCGCCAAGAGCCGTGCCCAGCTTCCAGCACAGCCACCACTGCCACGGGCGCTACCACCACGACACTGACCGCCCTGCTGCACTCCCCAAAACCCCTTGATGACATACCGAGCTGGTATCGCCGTGCTGCCTGGTCCAGTAGGCTTTGATTTGCAAACTTGGTCGTGAAGCTCAGCGAAGGCTCCGCGCGGCAGACGACTCTATGAGGCCTGGCGCGCCTCGCACCGCGCGGCCACTGGGGCGCTGGGCCCCGGACGAGTCCAGCGCGCAGCATAGGCTATTTGCTCTTATATAATATTATTACTTTAGTTCTCGATCTCTGGTCGTCGGTCAAAGATAGCGCAACACCCTTGTGGCACGATGGCACTCAGCGCCCTGGCATATAATAGTTCACGTGCTGCGACCAGCGTACACGCTGTTACCCTCTGTAATGATGAGATAAGTGTTGGGTTTTTGGGTTCAGCAGGGTGGGCGTGTTCCGGAGCTGATGTCATGGGGGCTCAGCACCCAGGTTTTACCCTCACTTGGTGCCAGGCCAGAACACACATCAACATCACTGACCACCTGAGACTTAGCGCTGAAACTTCAATCACTTCCTGACCATGACTGTTAGGGCTGTACGCGGCGTGGACAAGCTGGCTATTGCGTGCGGAAAGCATGGCAGGGGGCCAGAAGGGGAGGGCGGAGGGTGCGCGCATGAGGCACTGGCGCAATTACAGTGGTAGTACGTGCTGCCTATGCAGGGTGAGCCACTATTTATATTATCCTTATGATAATAGTCCATCGCCCTGTACTCTACCTGCCCTTTGTCCCCTCGGCCAGCAGTTCAGCATGCCCCGAAGCGCTGCCGGCCCGATTCGCTTCGCAAAGGGCGTCGCAGTCGTATCTGTTGCTTCATACTGCTTATGCGCTGGCCAAGTGCATATACGTCGACGGCTCCGGACTGCGGTGTATCGTGCGCCCGTTGTGGCTGTTGCCGCTGGCGGCAGCGGCAGCTTCGTCTCCCCGGCCCTTGCCATCGCGGAGCAACTTACTGCTGATGGAAAAGAGGTGCGCAGCTAGTGGACATGCCGCTGTCAGCGGTGCATTGGGAGCAAGCAAGGAGCTGCTGCATCCAACGGCTGTGGGCCGTCTGCCGCATGGAGCTGTGCTGCCCCTGCTCTTGTGGGCACGCTGCGGCGGATGTGCACACCAACACTGGACATCATATCAGGCATCACTGCGCCGCACAGGCGGACAGGTGGAAAGAACCAACCAACACTGCACATGCCGTGGCAGCAGCTATCTCGGTACTGGTGTGCGCCCGCCCGCATCAATACGGTAGCCCCCACCCCACTTGCCCTGCACGTGCGGTCTAAGCAGCTGTATTCTCCCTGGTGTGCCCCCGTCCCCACCGATATGCCCCCACCCCACTTGCCCTGCCCTGCACACGCAGGTGGTGTTCCTGGGGGAGGCTGACCGCCTGGAGGGCCGCTGGGTGCCCCAGCACGGCTTCAGGCTGCTGCACACATCCTCCGTGACGCTGAAGCGGCCCCTCAAGTCCCTCGACAACGCCTTCACAGCCCTAGTACGGTAGGACTGCCTGCCGCAGCCCGTTGCAGTCCATCGTCCTGACTCCGGCAACCCAGACCGGCATTGGCTTCTATGCACTCCTGCCCGGGGCCCCTCACAGCCCGGGGGCCAGATGCCCCGCAAAGGAGACTGAAGGATCGTTGCTACTTGAAACTGTAATTCTTAACAGTACGTGTTGTTCCTGGACCTGCAGCTTTCCGCTGTGCCTCCTGCGTGCGGCCGCCGCGTTAACGTCTGCCGCCCCGGATGTTGTGGTGGCCACTGGGGGGCAGGTTGCGGTGCCCAGCTGCGTCGCCGCCGTGGCGCTGGTGGGTTACTTACAGAAGTAGTTTGGGGCCAATGTCAACAGGAAGCCATGACGTGCCACTAGTAAAATATTCCTTCATGGAACATGCTGCGGGCCATATGAGAAGCTGCTATTACACATCTGTACCACCTAGCACATCCCTGGTGCCTTAGCTGTTCGTGAGCCTGAACCTGTGCGGGTGGTGCAGTACTAAGCACAGCACTTAAGCTAGCTACAGTATTGCTACTACTTGCTAGCTACTGTATTGCAGGCGACGGGGACGACAAGCAGGCCGATACCCCCAATTGCCAGGATTCACCCTTACCACGTTCCTGTGACGCGGTGCTTCCGACCCTTGTGCTACGCTCTGGTGTACACCGTTTGGCAGGGTATCCCGGTGCTGCTGTACGAGGGCAATGCTATTGCTGGCACAGCCAACCATCACCTCAGCCTGGTGGCCCGACGCACGCTTTTGGCCTTCGAAAGCGCCAGGGAGACCCTCAAGTGCGCAAGCAGGTGGGTTGCCTTACGGCTTGCTGCATGCACAATCAGTTTGCTCTTGCGCCACGCCCAGCCCCATCCGTTTGCACTGCCATGCACGAGGCACACGCGTGGCGCCGCCGCCGCTAGTCCTGCCCCCGGCCCACCTCCCCATGCAACGCACCCGCTAGATCACCTACTCGCCCCTGCATGCACCTCGACTGCAGCTGGCCCTGTTGTCATCCACACGCACACGAAGCCATCCCGGCCACCCCTGCCAAGCAACGAGCTGGCTTTTCCTGCAAACTCTCCCCGAAGCTGTGCCTTACCAACCTGACACACGGTACGGCACGCAGGTGCACAGTGGTGGGCCCTGTCGTACGAGCCCAGGCGGTGCAGCAGGCGGCGGGCCCCCAGCCCCAGGCCCGGCGTGCTGCCCGCGCCGCCCTGGGCGTGGGGGCCAAGGGCGCCAAGCTGCTGCTGGTGCTGAGCGGGCCGCAGGGGTGCGGATACCTAAACGCAGCCATGCACAACGCCTTGCCGCAGCTCGTGGCCATACCTGGTGAGTCCGGGCGGCTATGAGAGCGTCTTGCCATGCTGCCGTGCCCGTTGGCGGGCTGCCGTACGCCATGCGATGCTACTTACGCGCCGCTGTACAGTACGGGCTGGGCCCACACAGTAGCCTTGCATTAGGTGTAACGGAACTGTAGGCGCGCCGGCTTGGGTGCTCTTTTGGCAGACGTGTACGTGCGCAAAGGTGTATTCTGTATTGACCCTGGCATGTGCCTGGTCTGCAGGTTTGCATGTGCTGTGGCAGACGGGCCCTCGTCTCTTCACAGCGTATGCTGCTGGCTATGCGAGCGAGTGCCCAAGGTGAGGCGGCGCACGTGCTATGCAGAGCCCTTGACTCCGGAGATCCGGGTAGCTTCCTTCGACTGACCGGTCATCATTAACACCGGTATGCACATTTGGTCCAGATCCAGCATCCAGGCAGCATCACACGGCATCTTCCTTGGTGCGTTTGTCACTTACACCTGGTACCACTCAAGACGTTTCCGTGCAGTGTGCACGGCTTGCAACGCCACTTCTCCCTGCCCTTATTCCCTTGCTTTGGCGTTGGCCCTGCACACCAAAACCTTTGCCTGCAGTGTGCACGGTACACACCGCCCAGCCTCCAGATGCTTGCCCGATGCAACACACCACTTGTTCCTTTGCCTTTCAATACCGCAGCGTGCGCATGACACTTGGTGTAGCACACTCTCCGCTACGCACTTTTAGAGCGCTCCCTCTCTGGGTGCGCTACAATAGTTCTGGTATCAGAGCCACGCGCCTTCGGGACCGGCTCTGTTACGTTAGACAAGGTCGTCTCGGCTGTCCCGAGGCCCACCCGCGACGACCTTGTCTAACGTAACAGAGCCGGTCCCGAAGGAGCGCGGCTCTGATACCATAACTATTGTAGCGCACCCAGAGAGGGAGCGCTCTAAGAGTGCGTAGCGGAGAGTGTGCTAGTGGGTTACGGAACGTGAGCCACTCGATATGCTTGAGTGAAGCAAAGGCCACGAGTGGGTATGACCTCAAGTCACTACTGTGCACGCTTGTGCAACGGTGTCTCTACTAGAGACCGTGGCCGAATTGCTTACCGGTCATCAGCGGGCCCAGCCCGTACCGGTAACCGCTCAGGGGTTTCGTAGGCCCAAGGCCTAAGCCAAGGACGCAATGGAAGGTAGCTGACACTGTAGCATCAGATTTGCGCGATAGGTCATTCCCATCGGTGGGTCAACAAAGCCCAAACCTTCCAGGGGACTTACACAGTCCCATGGGTCTGTTCTACAAGACAGACCAACGGGGCACGGGCCCTTACAGGTAGGGCCTAGGCAAGTCACTCACAACACTTGGCACTGTCGGCCCCTTCGTGCCCTTGCGTGCCCCTTTGACTTGCATGACTGACACCTGTAACCGGGTTGGAAACGCACATGCCGCCACCCTGCCTGCAGCGTGCACGTGATGGCAGCCCTGCAAGACTTCGGCAGGCACACCAGGAAACCCATCCCCCCTTACACCGCACACAACACACGGTTCCTCGCGCTTCACGCGTGCCCCTTCACCGCGATCCCTTTCCCGCAACGTGCGCGTGGTGCCCAGCCCTGAAGCATTTTGGCAGGCACACCAGGAAACCCCATGTCCACTCATGCCGCCCTCCCCCCCATGCCCTTTGCCGCTCTGCGGTTAACCCCCCCTGCCCGCAGCGTGCGCGTGGTGCCCAGCCTGCAGGACGTGGGCAGCGCCCTGACTGCAGCGGACCTGGTGCTCAGCCGCGCGGGGGCGGCCACGGTGGCCGAGCTGCACGCGGCCCGCACCCCCTGCCTGCTGGTGCCCTCGCCCGCCCTCAGCGAGGAGCAGCAGGCAGCCAACGCACAGGTGCTGGCCGACACAGGTGGGTGGGTGTGCAAGGGTGTGGGAGCGCACATGAGGTGCTGGCCGACACAGGTGGGTGGGTGTGCAGGGTGTGGGAGCGCACATGGGGTGCTGGCGGACAAAGGCGCGCGCAGGGCTGTGGCACATTACCGTAGTGCGTGCCTTGCATGGGTCGTTGGCGGGGCGGGGCGAGGGCACGTGTCGTCACAGGTGGGCGAGCAGGCGTGTGGGAGGGCCTTGCAAGGCCCATTTGGGAAGGGGCAGCGTTACGACACGCGAAATGTGCTGGCGGACCAAGGCGCACGTGGTGCAGTGGCGAATACATTCCTGGGGGGGGGGGCGCGCTTCACGTGCTGGCGGATACAGGTGGGTGCGCAGGGCTGTGGGAGGGCGTTGCAGGGCTCGTTCTTGTGGTGGCCGCCGGAGGAACACTACGTGCTGGCTGACACAGGCGGGCGCACGGGGGCGCAGGGAGCGCCTCGCAAGGCTCATGGGCGAGATGGGCCCGTGCGCGGTGCTTGGGGAACACCGACCTGCGCACGGGTTGCAGGGGCCGATCCATTCCTGGGCTGGGACACGGGGCACGTGGGGTGCTGCGCTTTCGCTCGAATGGTTCCTGCTGCTGCTGGCTCCTCCTCCCCGCAGGCCTGGCGGTGGTGGTGCCCCAGGAGCATGTGGACGAGCACGGCGTCGGGGGGCAGCTGGTGCAGCTGCTGGGGGGCGACGGGCGGCAGCTGGCGGCCATGAGGGACAGGCACACGCAGGCGGCGGCGGCAGCAGCGGCAGCAGCGGCAGCAGATGGGAATGTGACGGGGCCCGGGGGTGCGGCTGCAGTTGGAGGACCGGAAGGAGGGGTCGGCGAGGCAGCTCGCTGCGTGTGTCGCGTGGTGCGTGAGGCGATAGGCAGATGAGGGCAGGGGGTGCTCACGACGCACTGCTCTGGCGGTTCGCTTTACCGCTGTAGCGAGTAGCGGGACGGGAGAGTCGTTGCGGAGGGATGAGTGCGAAGGGCTGTTTCCCTCCTTGGCGGGGAGTACACGCTGTGACTGGCGGTGGGCGGCAGCAACGTGCAGCTAAGACACGTGGAGGAGGTGTGGGAGCTGGTGCGGGAGGTGGCGGACAGGGTGCTGGGCAGGCAGCTGCAGTAGGCGAGGGTGTGTGCAGGGTGCTGGCGGACAGCTGCTGTAGGAGAGGGTGTGTGCAAGGGTGCGTGTTTGCAGTAGGAGAGGGGGTGTGCAAGGGTGTTGGGCAGGCAGCTGCAGTGGGGGAGGCGGTGTTGAGGAGGCAACTGTAGTGGGAGAGTGTACCGTATTTGTATTAGCATGTATGAGTGCAAAGAATGGAAGCAAGTGCAGTTGGAGAAGCAGAGTGTTTTAGGAGAGATTAGCAGCACTGGGCCGGCAGCTTTAGTATGGGAGGCTGTGCGTAAGTGTGCTGGGCAGGAAGGTGCGGTGCGGATGTGTGTGGGCAGGGAGGGTTGGGTTAGGCCTGGCTGCTGCAGGGGAAGCGTGTGGGGGACCTGGTGTGGGTGTTTGGAGGTGGAGTGGTGCAGGCTTGGCAGTCACCAGTTCTGGTGCAGACAGTGGGATGCAGCAGGGCAGAGGCATGCGGTAGGGCAGGGGCAGGAACAAAAACTGCATGGTGAAGGCACGCGCATTTCAACAATTTTCCTGGATTCATCAAATTGTTTACTGGCTTTTGTGGGCTTGTGCGCATCGTACTCGGCTTGTGCGGGCACCGACCAGCAAGCTGGCTTACCATGATACGCTGCGAAGGACCTTAGTACGGTAAGCATGGCAGTGTAAGTTGACCATGATACGCCGAGCAGGCACCGACCCTCGTGCGATTGAAGAGCAGAGGGGGATGCGGTAGCTTCATCATGATCCGCTCTTTAGTTGCCATATCCGGCCCTTGCCGCTAGCACAACGCTCCCCGCTGTGCCCTCACCTAGGGGATGTGGTCCGTGGGTGTGGGCAGGTGTAATTTGTACGGCACTAGGCAGCGCCCTGAAGCCCCGGTAGGTCCTGTTGGGAAGTGGCCACTCTACTGGCCACACGCTGTGGCCTGTGATGGCGGAATAGAGACACTGATGCCTCCATGCCCGTTGTGCGTTCATCAGTTGGCCCTTGTAGTACAGGCGTGCCTCTGTCTAGACCATGGGCTTCAGTTAGGTTGGGAGTCTTCTCGGCGCTTGGAGCAGCGGGGCTGGTGGTGGTGTGGAAGGTGGAGTGCACCACCGCCCCAGTGCATGTTGTGCATGACATTCACTGTTTAAAATGCAAGGGGCAAGGCCCGTTTCCTGTGAGGTGGTGTTGAGAAACACCGAGTTGGGGTGGCATGGCCAACACGCCGAGGATGGTGAGGCGGAGGCACTTAACCGCCGAAGCCGTACAGGGTGCGGCCCTGGCGCTTGAGCGCGTAGACCACGTCCATGGCAGTCACGGTCTTGCGGCGAGCGTGCTCCGTGTAGGTGACCGAGTCGCGGATGACGTTCTCCAGGAAGGTCTTGAGCACCGTGCGGGTCTCCTCGTAGATGAGGCCGCTGATGCGCTTCACACCGCCACGACGAGCCAGACGGCGGATAGCGGGCTTGGTGATGCCCTGGATGTTGTCGCGGAGCACCTTGCGGTGGCGCTTGGCACCGCCCTTGCCCAGGCCCTTGCCGCCCTTGCCGCGTCCAGACATGTTTGATA
>VFQN01001660.1_pt1 | contig 36422 bp, 54 predicted proteins | sample 3512371 | NCBI WGS metagenome assembly VFQN01 (sample SAMN10412370, study PRJNA504923) | tailings metagenome | isolation source: Replicate 2 from Balatoc abandoned mine | place: Philippines: Itogon, Benguet | collected 2017-08-28
ATTTAGTAGGAGCCGCAATAGGTTAACCCGAGTTGCCAGGAACGCTCCTTTCTGGAGCAGGAGGTGTGTGGACTGTGACCCCTACTACACACACACGCCCGGGAGCTGAGGCACCGGTAGCAGCGCGGTGGCATCAAACGGGTACCGGTCGATGCTGTTTTGGAAAGCTGCTGCAGCGTTGTGATGTACCCGGCGGATTGTGTGGCAGGTACGTTGCGCCGCCACGCTTTCAGGTCGTAGCCATACTTGCTGATGGGGGGGGGGGGCTGCTGATTGCATGCACACCGGACTGCTGGCACGAGCCGTGGCATGCTGGTGCTCTCCTGAAAGGCTCACTCAGCATCGCTTGGCTTTGCGGGTAGCGGACGTTATCGTTACGAAGATCAATGAGGAGGAGAGGTGGTAGGCGCACGCTGGTGCCGCATGTTACAATGCTAGGCTCCAAGTACGACTCCGTCCATGTCGAGAAAGCTTATTGCATTAAGACTGTTGAGTGTTGACCCTTGAGCCCCCGGCTCGTACACGGGTCGTGGCACTTGCGGAGGGGGGAACCCTCGCCGGGTAACACTGATTGCAGGGGACCCCCCTGACTGATTGACTGAAGTACAACTCCTTCGACATGACATGCGTTATCGGTTCCGACTTCCGAGGATACTTGCGCAGTGCAACTGCTCAGCCTCGAAACCCGATAATGCCTCGAAACCCGTTCCTTTTTTTTTTTTTTCCTTGAAACGTCACTAGCGCCCCACACCTGCCCATCACAGTCCCAACTCACCTACCCACACACACGTGCACCACGGACCGGTCTGCTGCGCGGCAGAGTGGGGCTCCGGGAATCCCCGTCCACCCCAAAGGCCTCTGCCAATTTGCAGTGGTATTAGCGCATGAATTAAGCGCGGCCCAGGGTACAGAATGCACGGAGCGTTTGGACCATCGGACGTGCCTCCCTCTGTCCCGCTCATTGCCCTGCATCATATGAAACGCGCCCTGCATGAATCTCCCATACGATACCCTACATCTGCTATGCCACCCGAACCCACAAGCCACACCAAGCAACGGAGCGTCTACCTAAGACTACCTCGTCCTCACACGGTATTAGAAGCAGCATGCCGGTACTGACGGAATGGATTGATGTATGCGTAAGGTCTGCCTCAGTATGGGTAACATTGGCCACACCACCAACCCCACGTTCCCGCGCCTGGGTTGGCCCTTGCGCTGGGTAGCCAACAGCAAAACCGCAGCGAAAGAGAACACGCTCCGTCCCCTTAACGTTGCTGCCAGGGAACATGCAGCACAGTTAGACCACAAAGTTTTCACACTACCTGCAAACCAAGTGCCCTGCTCGCTATCTAGGTAACCCTTCGAGCCTCGTGGAGTGCCCAATTGGACCGTACCGTAAGAACCCTCACAGCATGCATTAAAGGAACAGCGAACGTTGTACACCCACTCACCAACATTGCAGGGCAATGCACGCTCTAAATTCAGCGGCCACAAACACCTGCCGGCACAGGTAGGTGAGAGCAGCTGATCAGACCACCAGCTAACACCACTCCTGATGCTCAAAAGAGCCAATGGTTGCAGCATGATCAGCCCCCCAACACCCCGCCTGCCACCCACTGCTTCTGGTAACACATCTTGCAATCCCAAGCCCCCATGCAGCCAGCCGCCGCACCTGCCTATGGTCTGGTCCAACTCTCTACAGACAGTTCGCTGCCGCTACGTTGTGGATTTCGACCCGATACAAACGAGTCAGACAGTCGATCATTAGGCCCTAGCAATGTTCATAGTTTGCGCGCGCACACCTTACCAAGTCATCCGTTGCGTGTGAGGTGTCGATGACCCCGGCACAGCGCGCGTGCCGCAGTGCCCCCCAAGCGTGACAAATGCATGTTCATGGTAACAGCCTCCGAAGTCAAAAGGCACGTGGCCAGCTGCATCACAACCCTTATAATATCAGCACACCAAGGGAACCACCCGCTGCAGGTGCAAATGCAACATGTACGTCGTCCCGGCTGCCCGTCCTGTCCCCACATTCAGGCCCCGGCCTGCCAGCAAACGGCTCAAGCACATTCCTTCAAACGTTTACCGTACTCAGGATACGGAGTATACTCCTCAAACGTTCAGCAGCAGCAACAGCCGCAGTAGCAGCAACAGCCGCAGTAGCGCGTCTTATTCCAGATGCAAGTCTTAAATTAGTCTCTCGACCAGGCCCAGGGGAGGTCTTCCCTGGTCAGGCTGAGTACGGCAGCGCGGGCGTGGTGGCCCCGCAGCACGTGTCCAGGCCACCAGCCCCAGCGGAGGTCTCCCCTGGTCAGGCCACCGTTGCCCCGCAGCACGTGTCCAGCAGCACCTGCAGCTTGGCCACCAGCTGGCTGGCGGAGGGCCGCCGGGCGGGCTGCGACGCCCAGCACGCCTGGGCCAGCAACCTGCGGTTGTGCACGCAATATGCGTATCAGATAGTCTGAGGTTCATGTTATGGCAATTCAGCCGTTGAGTGTGCCGAGGGGAGTGCCAGGGGACGATGCGTCAACGTGCACTTGAGCCCAGTGCGTTGACGTGCACCTGCGTGCACTCAACTGCTTTAGTGCGCTTGACAGTGTACGGCGCGCTGATAGCTGTGCAGCCATATGATGCACCCAAATGATGCAGTGCAAGAAAGCGCGCCTGGGGTTACTAGACCCGTTAGGACCTACCTATAGTGTAGCGGCGTATCGGATGGGAAGCGCGGGCGGAGGCCCTCGCGCACCACCTTCGGGGGCACAGCCTGGGTGGTGGCGGCGCAGTGGCAGCAGCAGCAGGCCAGCGAGAAGGGAACAACTGAGACTTGTGGGGGTAGTGACTTGTGCCAATGCGCATGTGCTGTGTGACCAAGCTATCATATTATTGAAGAGATCCACTTGTACCTGCCCGAGCAGAAGTCCCTCAAAATGCCACACAGTAATGCGGCGAGCACGCGTACCAGTTGTTGGTCTGGTTGTTTGAAGGGGACTTCTACCAGTAGCAGAAAGCGCAACGAGGCTGTGGTAACCAGAACATACCGTAGGATCATTCCGTGTTCCCAGACGCACCGCAAAGTTGTCGTCCGCCAAGTCCGCGAAGGGCGCCCGCCCCGTGTGCATCTCCCACATGAGGATGCCGAACGCGTAGATGTCCACGCTCTGGTCCGCCACGCTACCTGTTGGCACAGGCACACGGGGAGCAGGGCAACGTGATCGTGGGACCTTCCATCTGAAAAGCTCCGGAAGCTGTTGGGCGAGCTTGTCCACGCTCTGGTCCGCCGCGCTGCCTACCGACGCGGGAGCAGGGCGTGCACAAATGGTTCACCGGGTGGATGGCACACATGAAGTGCACAGCCCGAGCAGCTGCTGAACGGGTCTCGGTGACGACGCTGTCGACGCCCCGTGTCAGGTTGGCACCAGGGCCACCCCACCAACGGCTGTCCGTTCTTCCGCTGCTGTGCTCGACTAACTTGCATTCCCACCTTTTCCCGCCCTGACAATGTACCGTCCAGGTGGGACCACAGCGTACGGTATGGTACGGCATACGGCGCGATGGGCATGGTGAGGTACATACTTCTTCGCCACCACAGCTACCCATTGCCAGCCCTGCGGGCCCAGTACTCACCCTGGATGAACAGCTCCGGCGCCTGTGGACGAGCAAGGGAACAGGGGAGGCGATGGGTGGTAACTGGCCTTGATGACCCCGCAGCGGACTATAGGAGACACGGCGGGTGACTCTCGTACCTACGACCGGCACAGCTGGCACACAACGGCCTCCCACTTACAATGACTGGGCGAGCGCAGCCAGCCTTCCGCAAAGCCGTACCAGCCGTGTACGGCACTGGACGACTGTTACCGTACAACCACCCACCATGTGTGTCACCGTGCCCACGGGCTCGAAGCTCTTGAGCGACGGCTTCGGCGCGCACCCGCTTCCGCCCGCCGCCACTTCCCGCCCCGCGTCCCCCGACGGCAGCGGAGGCACGGCCTCAAAGGCCTCTCCCCCGCCGCCGCCGCCGGCATTCAGGACCGCTGGCCCGCCCAGTCCCGCGACCTCCTGCTCCTGCTGCTGCACCTCGAGCACGTTGACGAATCCAAAGTCTGCCAGCTTGGCGTTGAAGCCCCGTGGGTCGGTGGCGGAGGAGCGCAGGAGCACGTTGGCGGGCTGCGGGTGGTGGGCCGTGCGGTGGTGAGGGTGGTGTTTGGTGGTGTGGGTGTGTTGGTGTGGGTTTGGGTGGTGTGCGGTGGTGTGGGTGGTGTGATGTGGGAGTGGGTGGTGTGGTGGTGTCAGCTTGCCCCGAGTGAATAGGACGTGGATCGAGCGTCAGCGTGTTGCTTTTGTGGGCTCAACGCGGGACGGACCCTGTGTTTGCATGTGACAAGGCTTGGTTTAACCGAGCATACTGTGCCGTACAGCCTACTACCACTTGACTAACGCACGTGGAGACGTGTTTGCCCACCTTGACGTCGCAGTGCACCAGCTGGAGAGCTGCGGGGGTCCATGTGGTGCAGGGGCGGGGGGATTGAAGGCCGGGGCAAAGGCATTGTCAGCAGAGGAAAGGGCACGAAATGCCGCCAGCTGAGGCAGGAGGGCCGTCGGCGCCCTGACTGATGCGCATCGCAAGGATGCGCATGAATCTACACTCGATGCAATGTTGGCGTTCTGAATGTCGGGCTGCATGCACGCAAACGTGCAGGCACGTGGCCAGCTGCACGCGTCCTCACCGTGCAGGTGCCGCAGCGCCAGCGCAACCTCCAGCAGCGTAAGGTACACCGCCCGCATCGCTGCCGTACCCGCCAGCGCCGCCGCGCCGCCGCCGCCGCCGCCAGCGCCGCCACCTTCCTGCGTGGCCCCCGCTGCTCCTATCGCGTTCGCGTTGGCCGAGTGTGAGGCAGCTGCCACCAGCGAGGCTCGATCGGTGCGGACTGATGCAGCCGAAAGGAACCCACGGCTGCTGCCCTTGGCGGGCGGTTGGGCGAGCGCCGCCGCCGCCGCCTTTGCGTAGCGAGCGAAGGCGCCGGAGTCGATGGCGTCCGCCAGGGAGCCTGCCGAACGGTGAGGAATGCTCCTCAGTAGGAAAGCAGTAAGAACTTCGCTTCGCCCGTCCATGATAGCAGCTGCAAGGCTTTGCAGCGTTGCACCGGTGATGCAAGTTGCAAGGCGTTGCGCAAGTACGCACATAAGGGGCAGCACAAAAGGAGCAGCGCATAAGGAGCGGCACAGACGGAGGAGCACAGGAGGCTTACCCATGTCGCACCACTCCATTATGAGGGCGCAGCTGAGCGGCCCTGAAAAACAGGCAAGGATGGGCAGTGTCAGCACATGTGCAGGAAACGAGAGACCACCGGAGCACCTACACACCCACCATGCCACATGCGACGGGGCATGCATCCTTCTCCACAGGCACAGCGGTCGAGCAGTAACTACGGAGTAGTGATGCGCGCATACCGCATGGGAAGCAAGGGCACGCAGTGTGTTCTCTTCACGGTGTACAGAAGCGGTGTGCCGCGCACCTGGCGCAGGGGAGCCTTCCGGGACGGGCTCCAAGTACGGCAGCCCCGAGGTGCCCTGCTGTACGATGACACGTGTGCAGTACGAGTAGACCTGCGCGGCGCACGCCATGCAGCACCGACGGAAAATCCGTCAAGCACCGTGGGCGCGCTTCATGTGCTCCTAGCGCGGCACGTTCCATTCGGCGCCAGGCTTGAACATGTTCAGGACTACGCGCGCGCTAAATGCTGCCTGACAGTAGGCACCGGAGCGATACACTCAGGCTGCCAACCGCACAGCGCCGTACTAGCGTGCGCGGACTCACAGCCACCCGCCAATGCCCTAACGTGCCCAGACGCGCAGGAGACCCTCAGGACTAGCCACACGTGGCCCCACGTTGGGGTGTGACACGCTAGTCCGGTCAACTCATCACAGCCGCCCTTGTACACTCCCGCTACCCATCGCCGTGGAAAGTCTTCTTCTTCCGGGATATGGCAGTGAGTGACATTTTCCTACTTGCCTGCTTGTCAGGGATTCTGTGTATCCCATGTATGCCCAGACGCGCAAGAGACCCACAGGACCTCGGGCGCGCTCACGGTGCTTCCTGACACCGGGCACCAGGGCAGTGCACTCAGGCTGCCAACCGCACAGCGCTTTGCCAACGTGCAGACCACCACAAACCAGGACCAAACCACCACTACACGTGCTCCCACACGCACCTGCACGATGTGGCGGGACACGCTGGCCAATGACTCATCACAGCCCAACCCACAGCACAGCGCTAATACACACGGCCCGCTAACACACACGTGCCCCCGCACGCACCTGCACGATGTTGGGGTGCGACACGCTTGTCACCAACTCATCACAGCCGCCCCCATAGCACAGCGCTAATACACACGGCCCGCTAACACACACGTGCCCCCACCCGCACCTGCACGATGTTGGGGTGCGACACGCTGGTCATGACTGCCAGCTCCCTCGCGCCGCGCATCAGCACACGCAGCTGCAGCTGCCGCGCCGCCGCAGCAGCGTTCGCCCGCGCCGCCATCCGCCGCCCGCCGCCGCCGCTGCCTCCCTCCTGGCTGTAGCCCAGCACACTGCCACGGCCCAGCGCACCCAACCGGGTGGCACCCGAAGGCGCGTGCCGCTGGTGCTGGTCCTGCTGCTGCTGCTGCCGCACCTCGTTATCCCCCCGTGTCGCCGCACCGCCAAGCAGCTCGTCGTCCTCGTTTTGGTCCTCCGGAGGTAGGATGACCTGGTAGAGGGGCCGATGACAAGGGGAGCCGCAAATTGAACAACACAAATAATTGTGCGGTGCCATGCGCATGATACACGACCCCTTCATGTCTACGGAGGGTTACTTGGTGTACGGGGCGAAACTCAGGAGACAAAACAAGGCCTGCCGTGCACAGCTATGGTGCCACGCGAATGGGACAGGACCCCTTCGTGTCGACACAACGACGACCGCACAGAGGATGCCTGGCACAGGTGTCAAAAATCGAAACATGGCCAGCAGCAACTGTTGCAGAGTGCAATGCTTTACTACTTACGTGTGTGTATGACTATGATGATACAAAAAACACTTACTTTGGCCGCCACAGGCATGCCGTGCAGCTTGGCCAGCAGCACCACACTGCAGCCGCCCTGGCCGATGGCCTTAACCAGCCGCAGAGCACGGATGTCCTCCTCCGCGTGAACCCTGGGAAGGCATTGTTCCGAAACACCACTTTATACTGGAGTGGACAGTGACCTGCTCAGCGTGAACCCTGGACAAAGTCGTATTGGCATAAAGAAGACATCATGTAATGCAAAATCATAGAGCGAGCCCGACCCCGCTCTCCTTAAGCGCTTCCAGCAGAGGAAGTACGACAAACGGGGCAATCGGTCACATGAAGTATAGCAGATGCGAACAGCGGCTCGTGTTAACTAATCCATTCCGTGTGACCTTTTCTGGTCAAGCCCTTACCCGGCCTGGCTGACGGAATCGTGCCTGGCACGTGCCAACGTGTCGTGGAAGGTGGACACCATGATGTCCAGCTGCTGCTGCCGCATGTCCATGCCTGCAGCACATGCGGCGCTACACGTGTCACACAGCTTTGCACAGTGCTGATACACGTGCCCTACTGCCAACACACATTCAGCAGGAGACACGGCAGGTGAACACCGTGGTGTCCTGCTGCTGCCTCCATGCACGCCTATGCACGCCTACAGTTGCGGCACAAGGCGTGTGGGGTTACACCTGGTCGCACCTAACATACACAGCAGCCAATACGCGTGCATCAGGAGCGCACCGTACTACACCTCCCCCTGTTCCGCTTGCAGAAGTCTCCTCCTGTAACATCGCCCGCCCTCGAGCCCGCCCCTTGGCCCCATGCACCCACCTGTTCTCGTACTATCCAGCACCAAATTGCTCATCGCCGTGCACGTCCCCGCCTGTCCCTCCTCCTCCGCCACCTCGTCCAACACGCTGGCGCTCAGCAGCAGCTCCACGTGCCTCGCGCACACACCGCCTCTCACTTCGCCACCACCGCCGCCTCCCGGAGCCTCCCAGCTCCCGCCCGCGCCCTGCACCACCCTCTGCGTGTTGCTGCTGCTCTGCGCCGTGCCCAGCAACATGCTGCCATTCGCTTCCGCCGCCGCCGGCGGCGCGCCGCCTGCCGTACTGCTGCTTCTTCGCCGATCAGGCCGCGCAGCCCGGGCCCCCGAGGCTACCCCGGCCATGGCCATGCACTTGTTGCTGCCCCTGCCCCGGTCCCCAGCTGCGGCACCGGATGAGCAGCTGGTCACGGGCCCGCACGTGCCCTCACCGCTCCGGGAGGAGGTGTTCTGGCTCGGGCGCGGGGGCAGGGAGTGCGTAGGTTGCAGCTGTGGGTTGGGTGTGTGGGACTCGGTGGCGATCGGCATGCCGGAGAGGTCGGGTGTGGAGGCGGAGGCTGCGAGGGTGCGGCTGGCGTAGGGGCCTGTGGGGGACAACAGGGAGCTGCCTGCTGGGGCAATGAGGGGGGCAAGGAGTCAGGAGCGGATGTGAGGGTAGAGGGCGGGTCAAAATGGGGTGAAGGGCCGACATGCCAAAGGGGCTGCCTTTTGCGAAGCACGAAGCTTGCGGCCGGGACTGTGCTGCGCTGCTGGCTAGGATGGCCGGCCTGGTGCATGCCAGGTGTGGGCGCTTGGGACGGGCACAGCGGGCTCCAGCATACGCCCAGAGCGTGCTCCCTAGAGCACCTGCCTAAGATAAGCTACCTCAACCAAGAAGACCCGCTCAATGGTAATTTAGCCTTTTGAAACCATTCAGTTTTTGAGCCTATGACCAGGCATATGACCATCTCAAACCCAAGCGCGCTGACAGTCGGAAAGTATGAACAGTATGGCTCGTGGTGATCGGACGACAGCCGTTGGTGCGGGGTGTTCCAAGGTGTCGTTAACCCACCTGTGCCTTGATGACCATGCAGAGCAGGCACGCCGGTGCCCAGGCTGGGCGGGCTGCGTACCGTGCGGCTGTGCCGGAGCCCCTCCCCTGGCGCCGAGCCGCCTGCTGCCACGCGTGAAACGGGTGCGGAGGGCATGGTGTGAGCATGCTGCTGCTGCACCTGCTGCTGTTGCTGCTGTTGTGTGCCCACGCCCCCGGTGGCCTGTGCGGCCAGGTACGCCCACTCCTCCTGCACCGGTGGCGTGGTCAGAGCGCGGAAGGCGGGCGGCAGGAGGACCTGCGGGGACGCGTGAGTGGCATGACACGTGGGGCATGACACGTGGCGGCATGGCACATGGCAACCTTCAAGGCGCAGGAAGGTCAGCGCGGTGGGTCGTGACTGCAGTCGCGTCCAAGATCAGTAGCTCCGCAGATGCAACAAAGCTCCCCACCAATTCTGCAGTGCTACGCTAGTACCGCATCCCTCAACATCCCCCGACCCGACAGCTCCCCCTGTCCAGCACCCTACGTCCCTGCCCCTGCCCCTGCCCCTAGGGGCCTCCCTAGCATGCAACGCCCTCCCCGTGCCCCCATCGCTCGCCGCACCTCCAGCAGCCCCATGGCCTTGTCCCTCGCCGCCGCCAGCAGCGCCGCCGGCAGCTGCACGCCGCTGCACAGGTACAGCACCACGCCGGGGGCGGCGCAGCAGGGCGGCGGGGCGCAGGCGCCGCCGCGCTGCCCGCTGGCGCCCGGGGCACCCCACATGCGGTTGAGGGAGGAGCGGTGCAGGTTTTGCTGCTGCTGCTGCTGCTGCTGGGAAGGAGTGATGGCAGAGCTTACGGTGCGCAGTGTGTTGAGGCTGGTTGGCGTAGCGGAGGCGGAGGCGGTGGCGGGCGAGTGCACTGTGGCGGCGGGGGGAGGGTTGCCGGCAGGGGAACCCGTGGGGCCTGCTGAGGCGGCTGCGGGCGGCAGGGACCGGGACACCAGCGGCTGGGGAGGGGCCAGGCTGGTGTGCTCCGCGGACAGGAGGCAGCGCGAGCCCAAACACGCCTGCAAGGGCCAAGCAAGGCAGGTCACTCTCCGAATGGGCGCTGAAAGGGGTGCAACCAGGAACAGGTGTGGACGGGCAGTCGCACGCCTGCTTTTACGGTGTGCGGGCGTGCCTGTGTGTACAGCTCCGTTTGATTGCTTCCTCCTATCCTACTCACTCCTCCCACCTGCGCATCCCTCGGCGGCAGGGACATCCCCTCCTGGGACTGCACTGCACGACGCCGCCAACCGCCCACCAATGAACTGCAGGCCGCCCACCCATCCCTCCCCGCTCACCTGCGTGTCTCCCGGTAGAAGCGACAACCCATCATGTGACTGCATCCGCTGCTGCATGACGCCGCCAACCGCCACCAACGACTGCAGACCGCCCGCCACAGCGCCGCCGCCCCGCCGTACAATGGCGAACACGTCAGCGCTGGGCGCCACGCTGTCCTGCAGGTAGCACGACACGCTGGGTACGACAGCTGCCTGCAGCTGCACGCCGCCGCCGGCTGTAGCGGCGGCTGTAGTGGCGGCGGGGCTGCATGGCGAGCGGGCGTTGACCACGGCAGAGGGCGGGGTTTCGGAGCGCCGGCTGGGCACGGACGCGAGTTGCCCCTTGAGCGAGCCATTGGAGAGTAGGGTGGCTGCCAGCGTGGAGGTGAGCTCCAAAGGGTAGGCCTGCAGCGAACGGCCGGGGCACCAAGGAGGCGTACCGTTTGTGTATTAGGATTAGGTACCAGTAGCTTCACCAACCCTGTAGACCCTTGCCTGTCGCGCCATGTGCTATTTGCTTGCGGGCGGTCCCAGGCCCCGCCCGTGTGCCTCGGGCCATGCGTGTCCTTGCATTCCTCCACCGTAACAAACCACGGTGCCCCCACCTTGACTGCGAGTCGTGCCATGGCGGACCCTCCCAACGTCCGCACGAGGCCAGGCGTGCCGATGCTGGCGGCGTTGGTGGTCGTCGCCGCGTTGCTCTCAGTGGATATGCTGCCGGCCGTGTCGAGCAGGTCCATCCCGGTGGACAGACCGCCGCACACAGAGGCGGACCCCAGCGCGGCAGCCCTGTGTGGCATTCGCAGGGGTGGAGAACAGGTGGTTGATGGCGGTGGTAGGGCGTCGGGTGGCGTGCCATTGCAATGCATGGGCCAACGGGCATCATGACACGAGCAGGCCAGAGAAGGGGAGGGGAGCAGGCGGCGGAGCTGGTTGTGGTGGTAAGGCATCGGGCGGTGCTCATCTGTTCTGCATGGGGATCGTGGACTAGCGGGGTAAGGGCAGTCGCAGGTCACAGAGGTGGAGCCCAGCGCGGCAGCCCTGTGTGCCGTTCGCAGGGGCGGGGCAGGGGAGGGGAAGCAAGTACTAGGACAAGGGATGGGAAGTGGTGGCAGGTGGTGGCGGCGGCGGTGACTGGTGTCATAAGGCATCGGGCGGCGTGGCCTTGCATCGATGAGATGAGATTCTGGGATTGCAGATGGGCAAGTACATCAGATGGGCAGATGGGCAAGTACATCAGGTTCCGTCACTCCAGCAGACGCATGCAATCGTACCAGCATTGCACGCTGCATGCCATGTACCGCACGTCCCAGCTCACGTGATCGCAGCGTGCCGCTGGACATGCAGGAAGCCGTACCAGGTGTTTTCGACCCGACCCCTCGTTCCACAAGCAGCCTCGGAGTGCACCCAAACCCACCTGGCAGCTGCAACCTGCATCACCGCCACCCTGGAGCTCCCGGCCGCCGGACCCCCGGGCCCCGCCCCCGCCGCCGCCCATGGGGCCCCCACTGGACCCCCGCTGCACCCCCTGACCTCCCTGCTGCCCAGCAGCCAGCTGGCAGACCTAGGAGACGGCGGCTGCCGAGGCACATGTGGGGACATGTGCATGCGCAGGTGTGTCGCGCTGTTGGGCGCGGCCCTGGCGGCGGCACGGCAGCTCTCCACGAGCACGCCGGTGGGTGCGTCCCGGTGGGGCACGAGCAGCAGGCGGGTGGCCAGGTCGATGTGTAGGTCGGTTGCGAGGGTGTGTGCGACGGTGGAGCAGAGGGTGCTGACCAGGTCCTGCAGGCTGGAGGCGCAGGCGATCGCCTCGGCGGCAGCGCAGACCTGGGGGCGAGGCACAAGGCAAGGACATTAAGCATGTGACAGCACTGTTGGTATCACACCCACAGGCGACCACCTAGGCGGAGGCGGAGCCCTGGGGACGGTTAGCAGGGAGGTTGCGACGGGCCGAAAGTGCGGCGAGACCCTGTGCGCAGCACGCCAACTGGCTGGCGCACGGCGACATAAGCGCTGCGCATGGGGAACATAGAGGCGCACAGGGACCCCTGCAGTACCACTTGCCCGCCCCTCCACCCCCACCTGGGTCACCCCTGCGAGCCCCGGGCCCACGCAGCACTCCGCCACACACGATGCCAGTGCCTGCAGCGCCCCCGGCTCAGACAGCAGCCACTGCCGCATCTCCTGCTGCTCCCGCTGTGTGTTAACGCAGTGCGCAGTGGCGTCGCTAAGTTCCAAGCTGCGCCGCCGGCACTCTGTCCAGCTCGATGCGGACGACTCCGCTTTCGCGGGTCCGCGCGGGGCTGTTTGAGGTGATGTCATTGGTGTTGGTGTTGGTGTTGGTGTTGGTGTGGGTGTGGGTGTGGATAGCAGGGAGGTGGTGGGCGCAGGGAGCACCAGCAGCAGCGCACCGACTACGCTCCCCGCCAGGAGCAGGGGCACGAGCAAGGCGTGGTGGTCGGAAGGGCCGCAGAGGTGCGACAGGGGCGACAGCACTGGCTGCCACTCCGGAAGGGGCACCTGGGGCGGCCCCTGCTGCGGCTGTTGCTGCCACGTCGGACCAACGGGAGGAGGCTGCATGGAATGTGGGCGAGATGCGGGCGCGGTGGCGTGGCATGAGGAGGGTTGTGAGGAGGGTTGTGCATACAGTGCGTGGGCTTGGTGCGTCTGTGTCTCAGGGGCAGGAATGCACTCAAAGTAATGGCAGGTTTTGAGCGCTGTAACAGATGGTGACCATTCAGAGTGCTAGGAAAGGGCGGCCCGGTGGTTGGTACCCGGAACAGGACATTGGCTTGAAAGTATGTAATGGGTGCTGAAAGGACACGCAGGACGGAGGGTATCATAACCAGCATGAGGCTGAAAGATACCGCGTCTCACCTTCCATGGGTGTATGTTCATGTAGCCTGCGTTGAGGAGTTTCCTTTCCGCCTCTGGGGGTAGGAAGAGGACCTCCCCTGCTGGCACTGTGGAGGCTGCTGGGCCCTTGCTCTGGAGGACCGTGAACGCCCGGCCTTGGTGAGAGGACATAGGCGACGCGCCCATGATGCTGCATCGGAGAAAAGGGCGTGCAATGTCGGGAGGGACACGGAGCCAAGGCCAACATGACTCAGTTGCTTGCCATGCCAGCAGGGGAGGTCCGAGCGGCAGGAGATACCGAACACCAAGCGTGCCGAGGTGTGTCATAGTGCAAATTATAAGCGACAGGCCTATGATGCACTCCGACTTACCATACAAGGCCTGCCCCGCAACATTTCGATAGAGCCCGCGAGGCGAGCAACAAGCGCTCGGTATGACCGCCGTTCACGCATAATAGATGAGCCCGTAAACCTTGCAAGCGTTTGAAGGCCTGGCATAGGAAGTCGCAACACCTCAGAGTACGCCCAAAATTACGTGAACTCGCGCGTGCGCTGCCCTTTGTAACCGGCGGCACTCTACCTCAAGCGAGCCGATGTTTTCCTCCCATTTTGAGTTGCTCTGCTGAGGTTCATGCTGGAGAGGCTCCTTGGGTGGGAAAGTTTCGGGTTGCAGAGGCAGGCGAGGCTGCCTTCCCCCGCCAAAGCAACATAAGAATGGCGCCATCACTCTGCCTACATTGTTTCCTATGTGTTGTGCTGAACCTGCAAAACCATTGATGTCAAGGGGTGGCCTTACACGTAGCGGTACATCACAGTCCGGTTCGGCAGGATGATACGACGTTTCGGTAAAGGTGCTTATAACATGAGATGCACAACTCAATAAAGCAAGGGGCAGTCAAGGCGTTGGGGAGCTTACTGTGTCCGGTTTCCAGTACGACGGGCACCAGGGGAGCGCCCCTGCCCATACTGTGTGTGGCCGGAAAAGCCAGGATCCCAGGCGCCAAAGCGCTGCTATAGCAGGGGATCCCCTGCGCTAGAGTCTAGACCAGGATGCCTTGACAGCTACCACATGGTTACAATTGCAGTTGCTGGTGCAGGTCCCTGAGGCGCACACGGCCAGGACAGCAACGGACGGGCAATGGACGAGCGGTCAGTATAAGCACAACATTCACCGAACAACTAGCCAGGTCTTCATACCAGGGTAACCATAATCCTGAAACGAGGGATATACCGGTACAACGATACCTTCCCAAGGTAGCCTTTGTGGCTCACAACACCAGCGTGCCCTACGTACCACATGCTGCAGCCCAGCCTCCACACCCTGAGCGGCTACCGCTAAGCCCCGCACTCCCTTCTGCCGCACCCTACACGCCAGACACGTGCTTGCAGCATGCACCACGTTACACCTGAGAAAAGCAAGCACAGTGCCGATAAACATACGGTATGCATGTGAAGGTGCAGTACTTCTACATACCGCAAGAACGCTGCCGCACCATGCATGGATCCTCACAACCAACTACATACGGCAAGCTTGTGGCTCCCACCCACACGCTGCAGCTCCACCTCCTGGGCCCGCCCTTCGGCCTTTAACGCCATCAGGGCCGGAGACACTCTGTAACCTTTCCACACTGCCAGTGCATTCACCCACACCCAGGCAACACAAACCTCAACTCCTCATGCACCACGCCCTGCACATGCAGTCATGCCCGATGGCGCTTGGCAATGGCTGCAATGGGGTTCCCACTCGCACTCACACTGGCTAAGCATACCACCGCCCTAGCCCCCTGCTGGCCTGCCTTGAAACGCCGCACCACCAGCTCTAGGCCTCCTCCCACAAACTGAACACCCTGCAACACCAGCACCGCTAGCTCGCTCCTCCACAACATCCCAAAGAAACCAAATGCCGGCAGGCGTCCTGTGCTGCTAACGGGGAGGCGGCCACAAGAGCTGCAGCTGCCGCCATCACCCCTGCCGCTGCAAAAGCAGCAGCGGCCTCCAGAGGTTGCCTACGGCATCTGGGCAATCATGGGAACAACAACAGGGTAAGAGATCTGTCAGTAGACCAAACACCCTTAACCGAGTGAGCTCATAAGCCTGAGAGTAGGGCGCCCCTACTCACGACCCTGAGGACACAGCGCCCCTACTCACGACCCCAACGTTACGGCACCCCTACTCTCGACCCTGAGGATAGGGTGCCCCTATTCATGACCCTGGGGATAAGGCACTGCCACTCACGAATTTGGAGGTAACAAGGCGCCCCTGCTTACACCCCTGGGATGAGGCACCCCTACTCACGACCCTGGGGATAAGGCGCGCCCCTGCTGCCACCCTGGGGGCAAGGTCACAATCAAGAGGCGACTCACCGGCTGAAGGGGCCGCTGGTCCCTCCACGCCTGCCACTGCCACCAGGGGCTCGCCGGTGGTCCCTGGTGCAGAGAGGCAGGCGCCGCCGCACCCCATAGCTAGGTGCGGGGTGGGAGCGGGGCTCCCGCCGGGCCGCACGCACCGCGTCCGCGCGGGCCTCCGGGCTGTAGCCCTCCAAGTGTGGGCACTGGGCAGCCAGGTGGTCCGGCGCCTTGCACACGTAGCAGGTCCGGTCCTGGGGAGCGTCACCTCTGTTGCCGCCGCCGCCGCCGCCCGCAGCGCCGTGCCCACCTGGTTGCTGGTAGCTGCTGCGTGGCTGTGTGCTCCTGGAGGGCCTGCCCCCGTGCCTGGAGGGCCTGCCGCCGTCGCTGCCCTCGCTGTCGTTGGCCACGTGCGGCCTGCGTTTGGCTCCCCGCTTGTGCTTGCCGCGGCCGCCGCTGCTGTCGCAGTCTGGCCCGCTGTCCAGAGCACGCAACTTGTCCTTGCCCGCGTGACGCTTGCGCTGCGCCTTTTGAGGCACCTCCGCCACCTGACACACGAGAGGGGCGGGCGGGTGGGCGGGCAAGGTAATCAAGTGCACGAGTCACAAGCGCTCAAGACAGAATACGGTAACTAAGCGCAAGCAACAGAAACACCTAGTGCCCACATCGAAGTTGCCGCGGGTGCTCTGCCAGCGTACGACAACACCACTCTTCCTTCTGGCTGGGCCCCCCTGCGCCTGTCCTCCTCGGCTCCCATCCACCCTAAACCATGTTTCAGCTCTCGCAGGCTCAATCTACGATCGCATATCATGCGGAGGGCGCCCTCAAGCAGAGCTTGTGTGCTGCAGTGCAACACATAAATGAGAGTGCAGGCAAGCGTAGACTAAGGAGCCTTGCAGGACCACTACTCAGTCCACATGTTGCTGTGCACATGTGCAGGTGCAGCGCAAGTGCCGTGTGTGCCTGTCCGCCAGCCCTACATGCATCCCACCTATATAAAACCCTGCACTGAGCCCCCCTTGCATATTGCCGCATACACACACGGACCCTCCATTTTACCAGATGAGCTCACCACTCCGCCTTGACTGACACAATGCAGGTGTTTTCTTGCTCACCTCGGTAAAACGTTCAGGGAAGGCACCCTTGAAGACCATGTAGACCTCTATGATGCGGCACTCTTGCGGGAACGCCCTCTCCACTGATTGGGTGATGCAGCCCTTCAAGTCGTTGACATCATCTTCCAGCTCCTCCAGGCTTTCTGGGTGCACGTCCTTGTTTCGGGACAGCACGGCATCAGCCTCCTTGGCCAGCTGCGCCAGTTCCATCCCCATGCTGTCTGCAACCTGCTGTAGCCTGCTGTCCTTAGCCTCGGCCAGCTGTGCAAACACGTTGCTGGATATCGTCTGGCCTTTCTGCTTGCCGCAGGCGTGTAGGAGGATTTGCACAGCGGTGTGGCACACGCGGGGCTCCATACACGCCACCTCATAGCGCCGCATCTTCTCAAGGGCCTGACGGACCTGACTCAACTTAATCAGCAGCATCAGACCCGGCTGATCCTGAGGAGACTGCACCTGCCGCTGCTCCGGCCCTGGGACTGGGGGGTGAGCTAAGGGCTGCCGTGACGCCTGGAGCACCTCCATGAGCGTGCCGGTTGGTTTCGCATTGCGGGTCGCAGTTATCGGATGATAGGAGTGATAAGATGAAGATATAACCCTGTTCCAGGTCACAGGTGAGCGGCCAAATCGGACCGGCCTAGGACATGGGACTAGGTGTTGTCGGCTGCGATAAGCAACTACCTGTGTATGGTTCATGGGTAAATTGTGCTAATAGTAGCCGTTGAAACAAGCCGCCGCAGGAAGAAGCTGCCAAGCTGCCTCGCGTCGCGTCAGCGTCGCGTGTTGGAGCAGGGGTTATTACTGTCGGCTATGTGTGCGCGCTTGAGAAGCACAGTGATTCAATGACGTCTGTTTATATGGGGGCTTTGGTCGTAGGGTGTGTGTACGACGTGTAGGGTGCGTGTTGCATGTGGGATGACAACCCGCTATCCACGTGGCCAGGTATACATACCCTGATGTATGCCACACCCTTTGACCCTGTTGCGTGGCCTGCAGGACTATGGCAGCGGTACGGCAGCCGGCTTAGCACAGCTAGCTCCCTGACGCCCCCTGGTTCCCCTCTAGGCACACTGGTGAGTAAGAGTTCCACACTTCGACACAGCAGCAGATGGGCAGCCTGCAGCTAGCAGCCGGGCTGCTACGTACGTGTACTCGAGGCACCAGAGGGAGCTAGGCAGCTGTGGGCAAGAGCGAGGTGGTTACGGACGACAGACAGGAACAGAGGGCCGCGAACGCAGACGCACAAGGCGGCCACACGCCTGGCAGCAGCAGCGGGTGCAGCGGCGCCAACAGGTGCAACCAGCAGGGGTGCAACGGGGGCCGGGTGGCAACTGGGAGAGGCAAGGCCCCGAATCCAATGGTCCATGGTCCATGGTCCATGGTCTATGGTCATGCTGGCCGACCCATGCCGTCGCTGTCACCCTCCCATTGTCCCATGATGGCTTTCGTTGCAACATATTTCAGCAAGGCTGTCCTCGTTTGCAGCGACCCGGCTTTTGTGCTGAGATGAGGCTGCCGGTACGGCTGGCAGCCCGGCGGGTGGGTCCGGCAGCCGCCGGGGACGCAGCATCGCGTCGGGTGGGAGTCAGGCTGGGATATCCACCAGTGGTAGTCAGGGTGATGCGGATAGGGGCAACCTTCTGCTGGCTGGGGGACCATGCAACGTAGCGGAGACTGTTGGGACCAGGAGGCTGGCGGTGGGGCAGCAGGAGGCGCCGGTGCGTTGAGGTGTAAGGGAGGACGCGTGGGCTGTTTCCCGTGGCGGCGGTCCGCTGGCAATGTCTGGGAGCCCGGCGGCTAAGCTGTGCACTGGTCCATAAGGACCGTGTGGCCACACCACCTGGATTGTAACACAAAATGCTCAAATGGCGGCCCGCTGGCTCGGAGCTGGTGGCAGGCGGCGGTGGCGGCGGCGGTGCAGCCCGATGGACGTGCCTTTGCGCAGTGGGCGTGAGGCCGCTCGCTAGGAAATCCATGACCAGTACCTTTGTGCAAGTCTGAACCATTCGTTCCGCCCTCTGTCCACTGCGTCACCTTGCGTTGTGAAATGGACCAGTAAGGGAGTACGGCAATGGTGAGATTTCAGCGTTTAGGTTAAGCAGGCCTTGACAAGCTCAGGCCCGTCCGATGTCTGGTAGGGCGGTCGGCATTCCCCATGCGTTACAACTGGATAGCACTGCTACTCATACCGTAGTACACAACCTGACACAACGTCGCCTCGTCCAGCAATAGCCGCCCACAGCTGACAGTGTGCCAACTGGTCAGGGCCTGTCTGCCGGACAGCTCTGCCTAATCATCCGTTGCCTCAGAAGTCCGGTATCCCACCGGTATCCCACAAACCCAAGGAAAGCCCCACAAAGCGTAGCTATCCCCGAAACACACCCAACGACCCTGCCGACGACTCAGCCGCTGCTCATTAAGCAGGAGCTTGCAACATCTGCCCACGCAGCCTGCCCGAGCGGATACAGCCGTATCCACATGCATACCGCACAGTAGGGTACTAGTCCGCTAAACAGCTACCCAGCAGCAGGCCTCACGCCCACAAGTGCTGACATGCCGCCAGCAGCACTCCACGCCCCACGCACACAACTGTGCGCGGCAGACAGCCGAGATGCACAACGACAGTGCGATGCTTCAGGCGTACGACATACACACCGGGCCTTGACCGTACCCGCAAGCGAAACCCCTTCTTGCCTGCTGCGATACCAGGCATTCGCAGTGCCCCCGCCTCAAGGTCTATTTAAAGGACGTGCACACATGGCATGGCGCTTGGCCCCTTGAGCCCATGGGGTGACAACCCGCGGGTGACAACGTGGCGTCGTGGCGCCTGCACTGCTGCTGGGCGCTTTTAGACATGCACCAAAAGCAGCAGCATGAGAAACGACAAGTAGCAGGCAAGGATGTTCGATGCCATGCAGGATGGAAGGGCAAATGACATGCCGTCAGGAGGGGCAAGAGTCTCCCTGAAAGAAAGCTGCGGGGCGGCAACCATTTATGCAGTGCACCATCCGCGTGCGCAGTCAGCCACGGCCCTAGGGCCAATCGTCCCCTCCAACACTCAGTGCCCAAACCGATTATTGCTGCATCTCCTTCATACGATACCATACAGAGCCACGCCGGCGACACGTGCCATGGACAATGCGCACAACAAACCTTCTGCAACAAACCGCTCGTAGGTAATACACTCGCTGGTTCACGGTGCCCACCTACGGCAGCTACGCTACCCTAAGCATGCCCCTTGCACACGGCTTGAGGCCACACAACGAACAACTGGACCGCTCACAACTGCCTCCTGACCTTGCCCCAGCCATCCGACACTACCTGCGTCCTACCGTCTGCGCCGCCCACCACTGTCAAGTCCTGCGCACGCTCGTAGCTAGCTCGGTACTTGCTCTTTGCGTTGCGCCCGACTCCCCTCGTACAGTGTATCACGCATGGGTCGCATTCCCGTTGACCTCTGGGCCAGCAGCACCAGATCAAGAGCCTCACGGAACGGCAGTGCCGCCTCCGCGAGTCCCCTCCGCACAAACCTGCCCAACCCTGCCCTGCAGTCCTAGCCAATTCTCCGCGGCATGCCGGGAACACCAAAGAGCCCTAACCCATGTTAGATATGTCAGTGCTCGTGTCATGAGCCACTGGTAATAGTAATAATAACATTCGGCCAAGCGCCGTTCCAGCGTGTCCACAGCCGCCCCAGCCGTTGCCATCCGCACCCAGCGAGTAGCAACGTTTGTTGCACTGCCCCGCCAAAACCATTGCAGCTACACAAAACTGCACTATTGGATGACGCGTGCGTGCGGCCTGCCAGAGTATCAAATACACGCTCCCTGCTTAGACGTTACCGGTGGTCGACAGGTACGGGTTGGATGCTTACGGCCCCCCGCAGAAAATGCATGCTGCCGAAACAAGTTGTGTCCTCACAGCACACTTATTTTTGGTTGCCGCACAAAAGCAGATAAATCGGCCCGTTCTAAGGTACTGGACCGGAGATAAGTATGCATGGATGCTCTTCAGGGCCAAGGGCGAGTGCCAACCCTAGCGCGGTGCAATCAATGCAGCCCCGCAACGGAAACACAAAAAGCGTCTCGAGCCCTGACCTGGCCCTCACTAGGCGTCCAGCCAACAGCTCCGATGGAACAAAACCAGCGTCAGCCGCATCTTATCACAGGGTGTATGATGGTACGGTTGCACATGCCCATCTTTGAAAACGGAGAAGCTGCCTGAACGCCGCCTCATCCCTTCCAAGGCACCACGCGTCACCACAGTAACTCGAGAACCCCATGCTAACAACCAGCACGGTGCGGGAAGGTGCCAGCTTGCTCGCTGGCGCAAAAACCGCAGCCTGCAACGCAGATACTCCGTACGCAAAGCGCAGCGTTCGAGATCCCCCGCGACCCTTGTGCAACACAGTACGGTTGCACCCCTGTCCTGGCACTCGCCAAGCCGCAAGCCGCAACGCGCTGCACACTGGCAAGGCGGTCCAGCCCAAGTGCAACGCCGCATCAAATTAGTCAGTGCGTACGAGACAAAATCAGGGAACCACTCCCTGAGGCCGGCAAAGACGGAAACCAACCGACTGGATCATTGTAACAACACCAACGTGCAACAAAGACCAGCACCGCATCTGCATGAATGCAACCCGTCTCGCGCCCTGGAGCACCCTTGGCCCACGGCCCTATCGCGCACTACCAGACCCCACGTATGCGTGAAGCTGCCAAGCAGCATCCACAACCTCCCGGTGCCCACCGCCCTCACCGCCCGGGGGCCTGCAGGGGGTGCACCGGAAACGACAAGCTCCCCATCGGCCCTGCCTCACTCGTACACCTCCGAAACCCATACCCGCCGCCAGCCGCCGACCCCACTCCCCGAGAACCCACCAGCCCTCCCGCCTCCGCCCCTGCTCCACACGCCAGCGGCATTAGAGGCCGCAGCGATGCCTCCTCACCCCCGCCTCCCACTCCCTCCTTTGCCAAGCTGCTCGCAATCGCACCGGAACCCACCCTGCGCAGGCAGCTTCCCTGCGGCTTCGCTCCACCTGCCTTCACGATTCCGGCACCAGCACCGAAACCGCCCGCCGGCCCAAACGGTACCGCACTCGCAATGGGCGCAAAGCCCAGTCCGCCGCAGAGCGAGGCACGTGGCGTGACGCTCACGCTGCTGTTGGCCGACCCACGGGTCTGGCCGCGGCCCACGGAGCCGGTTCCGGCGGAGCCGGCGGGCCGGCCGGTTTCGGAGGCTGGGACGAGCAGCTTGGAGGCGGCGAGCTTGGGCTGCCACTTGGAGATCATGGCGGTCGACTCGCGCCAGGGAGGGAGCACCTGGCCCTTGGTGCGGAACGCCAGGGCCATTTCGTCGCACAGCACCTGTGCATGATGGACATTGCGCAACATGAGTAACACTTCAGCACAGAACAACCGAATAATCGAATAACCGAATAACCGAATAACGTGAAGTGGTGGAGAGGGCCATCTCGTCGCACAGCACCTGCACATGATGGACAAAGAACAGGACGCAGTGACCGTTCAGCACCTAGCAACATGAGGCCAGCAACGTGATGGAACCTGGTGCGACAAGCAGCAAGGTTCACGGCCGTGCACTGCTGGGCAGAATGATGCTTGGAAAAGTAGGCCTCCGAATGTACATCACAGCTTGCAGAACGGCTGTAGCAAGTCACATGCTGTGATGACAACAACAACAGTACGAACAGGATTGTCGCTGTGCTCACCTCGACCACCAGTGGCAGCCGCTCCTCCGCGCCCACGTACACACGTGGCAGCGTGCCCACCAGCGCCTCGTACCGCGGCGTGGGGTTGGCCACGTCAAACTGTTCGCGCAGCTCCGGGTCAACGATAATAACGCCCGCGTGGCACGGCATCTGTACGGCAGTGGCGCCGTACGGCTGCGACAAGCTCCCGCCGACGCTGTTGGTTCCCAGGCTGCCGGTGGCCGTAACGGTGGCGGCGGCGGCGGCGGCGGCTCCCGCAAGCGTCGCTCCAGCGGCGGCGAGCGAGCAGGGGGCGCTGTTAGGGTTACTGGCGGCGTCGGGGTGCTGTCGCGGGCAGGTGACGGACAGGAAGGTGTGCCGCAGGTTGCGCAGGCACTGGCCGCCGGCGCCGCCGCCCAGCGTGTGCGTTACTGCGACGTCGTAGCCGTACCGCATCAGGCCGTCGGCGAGGTACGACAGGAGCGCGGCGGTCTCTGCGGCGCCGCGTCCCTCAGCCTCAGCCTCGGCCGACGGGCTGCCGCTGCCGCTGCTGCTGCTGACGGTGTCGAAGCCGTGTGCAAGGTCGGGGAATGGGCCAGCAGCAACTGCGATATCCGCGGCCTCGTCGGCAATGCAGTCCAGCTCCGAGACCCGGCCAAAACGCTTGCGGCCTGGAGTTATATAGGTGTCCAAGTCCGGTCCGCGCAATCCGAAGCCCTCCTGCTGCAGTTGCTGATGCTGCTGTGCGCTCGCAGCGTCCCCCTGCGCCTGCCGCTGGGCCACCAGCTCGCTCACCAACCGCATAACCGCCATCTCGGCCGGCAGCACCGGCTGCACCAGCGTCCTGAGTAGCCCACACAGCTGCGCTACAAACACCGGGTCCTCACCGTTGGTGCTGCTGCTGCTGGCCCTCCTCCCGCTGCTGCTCACCGTCACCCGTGGGTTACCCGCCGCCGCCGCCGCCGCCGCTGAGACCAGCCCAGGCAGCGCCGCCGCCGCCGCCGCAGCGGCAGGCATCGCGCCGCTGCAGCTTCCGTCCCACGTGATCGGCCGGTCGGGCCCAACAGTAATCCCGTTCGCGGCCGCCGCAACGACGCTCGAGATTGCGTTCGCCAACGCGTTTCCGCTCTTGCCGCGCGCCAACACCGCGCGCTTGGCATTTGCGCTGAGCGCCGAGTTGATGTCCTTGATGCTAAAGATTGATGCAGCGGTCCCTCGAAGTGCGATCCGACGGAGCGAGGGGCAGCTTCTCGCAGCTGCTGCCAGCGCAGCTGCGCCCAGGTCCCCTAGCTCGGCGTTGCCGCCCAGCTGGACGTTGATGAGGCAGGAGAGGTTCCCCAGGACCGCGGCGAGCGCGGCAGCGCCGGTGTCCCCAATGGCGTTGTGCGACAGGTCCAGGATGAGGGTGAAGGAGCAGTGGCGTAGCCCGTCGCACAGTGCGGTGAGGCCTGGTGGGAAAGGCCGCCAGGAAGAACCGATACTGAGTGAGTTCAAGCATGTACCATGGATTGTCCTATGGGCGCACACAGGCGTCGCCGTTAAGAAGCATGTGCGTGCCAATAGAGAGGTGTAGCGTAGTGGTGGGACAAGCAGCACGGAGCGTAGTGGTGGGACCAGCAGCACGGTGTGCGCTCGTGTGTGTGTGCCCGCCTCACCCTCGCAGCTGATGCCGCAGCCCGAGAGAGTGATGGACCGTACGGCCCGACCGGCGGCAGCGCAGGCCCGCAGGCAGGAGGCCACGGCTCGGCAGGCCGCCGTGTTGAGCTGGCGCTTGCACAGGAACAGGTGCAGCTCGGGGCTGGAGGTGTCGGCCAGCAGCTGCTGCAGGTACCTGTAGGTGACCGGAATTGCGGAGTGAGGACAGAGGCGTCGACGTGTGACAGTGAGCGGGCATGTGGAACTGCTGGCAGTGCAATGCCGAGGTACCGTGGTGCAGCACGGTGGTGCAGGTGCATAGCTGTGCGTTGGGGAGGGGAGCTTACAATATTGTAATGTAGCCACGGTCCCAAACCACCAGCCTCGCGGACAGGTAGGCAGGCGGCTTTCCGGGTGTATAAGAGCAGCAAGATGATTAATATTGTCAGCTTGCAAGACGCACACACATAGAAGGCATCGCCCGGGCCCAACCCCACCTGTCCACTGACGGGTGGCCGCTTGGGGCCAGCTGGACGGAAGTTGACGGAGGCAGAGGGCAGGAGGCGGCGGTGGCAGGAGGCTTTCCGGCGTCGCCGCCGCCAGCGCCGGCCACGTTGTACGGCAGGGGCAGCTCCCCGAGCACTCCGTGAGGGGCACGCAGGCGGCGCACCTCGCACGTGCCGGGGGGCAACGTCCGTGCCTCGGGTGTGAGGGCGGGCACCTGGGCGGGCGGGCGCGCAGGACGCGGAGGACTTAGATGCAGACGCACGCATGCATTTGAGGCAAGGTACAGCTGTGCCAACGGTGCGGCAGCAGCAGGAGCGGTAGGTACGGCATGGAGGGCACAGGTACTCCTAACGCTACCAGGGTTGCACCTACCCCGGGCAGACGTAGCCCCTCGAGCATTGCAGCTGCCGCCGCCGCCGCTGCCCGCCCTCGCTCATCAGCCCCGAGGCCGCCGCCGCTGCTGCTGCTGACCCCCGCCCGCAACGCAGCGTGCAGGTCGGGCAGGGCGTCGTACATTCCCGGCAATGCGAAGGCCTTGCCGTCACCCACTGCGACGGCGGATGCGAAGTGCTTGAACCCGCCGGACACAGCGCTTGCGAGCCCGAAAGGGGCCCATGGCTCGGACCTGGGCATCTGTGCGCATGCGGCGGCGGCGATGGACCCTGCCAGCGGGTGAGGGCTGCCGAAGCTGAACGCATTTGTGGGAATGGCGGAGGCGCTGCATGTGCCGGCGTCTGGGGCCCAGACAGGGGAGGCACAGCCGGCGGCGGCGGCGGCGGAGAGTGGGATGGCGGAGCCGGCGGCGGCGGCGCGGGAGAGGGAGGACAAGGGAGACGCGGCGGCGGCGACGAGGGCCGCGGCGGTGGGGCAGGTGTCTGGGCGCGCGTGGGCGTGGGGCAGCTGCGGGCGGATGTCAATGCCGGGTGTGAGGTGGGGGCGTGGGCTAGGGAAGGTGCCAGAGCCCAGGGCGCATGGCTGGAGGTCGGAGGGCAGGGGCAGCGGTTGCTCCGAGGTGGCGCAGGAGTGGGTTGGGGACTCGTGGGTTAGTGGCGGGTGCTGGGCCGAAGCTGGTAGCTCGTCGTTGACCGCCTGCGCCGACCTTGAGCACGCGGCCCCGACGTCATATGGCAGACCGACGTCAGAAGGAAGACCGCCGTGCATACCATCTCTTGCTGCCCCACAGGGCCGGGAGTGGACACTGCCCTGCCAGCCCGCGGAGCCGACGGAAGCTGCCGCTGGCGTGAAGACGCCGTCATGGCTACCCCCCGCGGTCAACGCGTTGACCGCCAGGGCGGGGTTCCGGAGCACCAGCTCGGTTGTGACATCCAGCGGGGCGGCGCCGCCGGTGCCACGGTTGGCGGGCTCGCCGCCGCGGAGGGAGTCGACTAGGCGGTCGCTTGCAGTGCGGGTAGCGGTCGCCAGCGGCTGGGAGAGAGGGCGCGAGAGTATGCGTTTGCTGTTCCTGTTGCTGCTGGTGGTTACGTTGCCGTTGCTGTTGCTGTTGCTGTCGTTTGTAATGAACTTGCTGAGCCGGTGGTTCGCAGGGCCGTCTGGCAGGCGGCTGAAGCCGTTTGCGAGACAAGCGAACATCGCGCTCGGGAACGCGCCAGCGGTCGCGGCCGAAGCGCCTGAACCGAGCATAGTAGCAGGCGCTGTTGCAGGGAGGTCCTCAAACATGTCGGTGTCAAGCGCTGACATGATTTCGTCATCTAGATCTGCGCTTGTGGCTGAGGCGCCGCTGCAGACGGTGGCCTCTGCGGCTGCTGCGGAGCGCAGGCTGGCCCTTGTGAACCTGGCACTGGCACATGCTGCTGCGCCGATTCCTGGCTCTGCCACACAGGCGTGCAGAGACATGGGGTGCGGTGCGGCGCCGCTGTTGCGGGCTGCCTGGCGCAGCAGGGGGTGGAGGTGGTGCGCTGGGTGTGGCGGCTGTACGCCCATTCCAGGATGGTCCGTGCTTATTTGTTGTGCCGTCCCCCCGCGACGGCTGGCACTACTGCTGCTGCTGCTGCTGCTACGGCGGCTGCTGCTAGTGCTCCGTGGATGTCGCCTCTGCTCCTGGCGCTGCGGGTGTGTTGGCTGATAAGAGACACTGCCTCGCCTCCCAGCTTCAGAACGCCACGCTTCGTACGTCAGGCTGCAGGGAGCATCATGAGGTATAAGAGGGAGAGCAACGCGCCTGGATGGGTGTTGGCGGGCAGCCGTCTAGGTGGTTATGAGAGGTGCCCTGCCTCAACAGGGACAGGCGTCGTGGGCTGTGAGGCAGGTGGTTTCGAGCTCGGCCATAGTAACGACGACGTCACTGAACGCCGCCAGCGGGCAATCCGACGTGGGAAGACTGTAATAGCCGACGGCGGTCGCGATTAAGCTTGCCATAAGGTCTGCGCGCCAACGAGGCGAGATTCCCGACTGCGACTAGAAGGTATACTGCTGAACCCCTGTAGGCGCAACGCTAGCCTGTAACAGCATGATTCCTCTTGCCAATGCATGCTGTTGGGGCCAGCAGGCCCGCAGGCCTCCCTTGCTGGCGCCGACCCCGCCGACGCCTGACTGTGACCTGATAAAAGAACCCCACTGTCTTGCATCGTTCTTACACGGCTCCAAATATAATCATATGAATTTTCATTTTCCCGCCGATGTCCACGGGGTTCGTCGTTGCACTTTTGGTGCACTCGGGGACCACGGGGAGAACGTAGCACGTGGGCATGCTCTTCCTCCCCAGCGGGATCACGCGTACATTATGATTGTATAATTGACTATATGATGACGCTGTGGGCCTCACAAGCGGTGGCAGGCAAGGCGGCAACTGAAACGACGGCTGAAAGCTCCGCTCACTCGGCACTCACCGGCTTGCAACATGCACCTCTGTTAGTCAAGACGCCCGCATGGCGAAGACATCCTCGTGACGTCGTGTGGGCGCGCTTCTGCGCCGCACTTGCAGTGGAAGAAATGCACGAGAACTGTGGTCTCTCAAGCAGTATACACAGCAGAATTAACGAAGTCACCAACGGGCTGCTGGCGTGCTAGGGACAGCCGGTCTATTCGTAGTCTACTGGGCCATGTGGCAATCTTCCGCAGTACCGCAGATGTCCTTCCTTTGGATAACGTTGCGTGCACACATGCTAAGAGTGACGCACAATAAAGGATGTGATTTCACATAACCAATTAGTTTTAGGGTACCTGCACTCGGGCAAAGGCAAAGGCAGCGACAGGGCTTAAAGGTTCGCCTACGGCGTTGCACAGGTCTGCACAGGTCCTACCGCAGGCCGCCGCCTCACCGCTCGAAATGTGGCAATGCCCATTGGGACACCCCTGGTCCGCATGCAGTTTGCCGAACTGCCGCAGTGATCGCCAGGCGGCCAGTCGCCGTCCTCTGGGGAATCCGAGGGTGCATGTGCGCGTTGCAGCCAGTGGATAGGTCAGTTGGTCATTTCTGTCTTCTGATTAGCGCAACAGGGTTGCCAACTCCACCGTACCAGCCGTAGGGCCCAAGGCACAAGTGCAAGGAGGAGGAGGTGGCGGTGGTGGCGGGGGAGGTGGTGTTGGAGGGAGAGGGGCCCCGGCGGTGGGACGGCAGGGGCGGCGGTGGGGTTGGCGGCGGAGGGGCCGGAGGCGGAGGAGGTGGAGGGGCGGGGGAGGCGGCGGAGGCGGCGGCGGGGGAGGGAGAGGCAGCGGCGGCGGTGGCGGCGGCGGTGGCGGAGGGAGAGGTGGTAGCGGAGAAGGAGGAGGGAATGGTGGAGAACCGCCTGCAACGCCACAGCCCCTGGCCCCTTGTTGCCGTGCACCAGCAGGACACATGGTCCGTGCAGCCATGTGCAGCATACGCCATACCCCGGGTGGGGCGCGTGTGCGGGAGCACAATGGGGACCCGGATCTTCCCTGGGCTCTCCGGCGCAGTGAGCGGGGGCACTAGGGTCTAGGGACCGTACTGCTTCGTACTGTTCCTTACACTGTAAGCGTGGGCAGGTTGTGCGGCGGCATACCGTATAGGTTCGGGGTAGGGAGCCAGGGCTGACGCAGCAACCATGGGAGGTAGCACGGATGTCGGTCCGTCCAGGTCCGTCCCCACACGCTTGAAGATACCGGTATGGAAGTGGACTCCAGCTACGGGCAGAGTGCAACCTGTCCGGCTGTCAGTGGTTTGGAGCCAAGCGGTGTCGGTGTGCGGTCACACGTGGGTGCCTGTAAAGCTTGCGATGGGGCTGAATACGAATCTCGCACAGGGAAGCACCAGCACACAGCCCACACCACGCCCGACGTGCTGCAACACCCCGTGGCCTCCCGCATGGCCCCTCGTGCCACCCCTCTCGCCTCCTCGGTCAATACCCTCATCAGGAGCATCAAACACCATGGGAAGGAGGGGCCTTGGAGTTCTGCCGAAAAGTACGTAGTAGGATGCGTTGGAGGTTCTGTTGTAGGGCAGGGCGTGGCAGGCCCATACTGTCCTTTCCATGTACTGCGCGTGCAACATGCTCCTCGCTGGCACGCATTAACAGAAGTCGCAAGCCCTGACTACTCTTTTGTGTGTGTCATTGAAGCTCCTCACAAGCACTCTGCCTACAATCAAGAGGTGCCAAGCAGCAGAAAGCGCCACACGGATTGTGCCTCAGTGTAGACCTGGTCACAACGTTCTGGGTGTCGAACAAAGCTTGCTAAAATGGCGTCAGAAGGCCCAAGGAAAACACCTGTGACGATGCTCAGCGGCTTTCTCGGCGCGGGTGAGGCCCGTTCGGGCGCGTCGGGCCACGACGAGCTGCGTCGCATGAGCGTCGCAGCACACGGCACGGGCTCCTCTGGACTGAATTATGCTTATATGCCATGGACAGGCAAGACGACGCTCCTTCGGCACGTGCTGGAGAACAGCACAGAGAAGATCGCCTGCATCGTCAATGACGTTGCCGCTGTCAACATCGACGCAAAGCTCGTCAGGAATGACAAGAACCGCGGGACTAACAACACGACCGCAGACCTTACAGACACGATTGAGCTCGCCAACGGCTGCGCTTGTGAGTTGCACTTGGGCATGGGCGAAGCGGAGCGCCACAGGGGCCACAGCGCGTCTAGCAACCTCGAAACGAAGCATACATGACAAATTTACTAAAGCGATACAGCCGGCCCCGGGACATGCCACATTGCACCAGGACAGGTTTGGCGCCGTTCAGGCCTCAGCCCCGTCACACGCTCTGCCACCTTGACGTGCTGTCATCGTTCAAAGCCACATGCACTCTTACACCATGGCACAACGTCCACCATGGCACAACGGAATGCCCCTTGGCCCCCGCCTGCACGCGTAGCCTGCACCCTTGTCCCCACGTACGCTCTCCCCTGCGCAATTTCTCCTGACCCACATGCCATCTGCAACGCTGCACGACCCCGCTGAAACTGCCCCTCAAACATAGCAGCTCCATGTGGTCGCTAATTACAGGCCACCCTCCAGCTTTGCAACTTTTCCGTACTCTCATGCCTCTCAGGTCCACCAAGCAACTTGCATGCCATGAACTGCAGCCGACGTGCGAAAGGCCCCCCCCCCAAAACCACGTCCCCATCCCCCAGGCTGCAACATCCAGGACGAGCTGTTCGCCTCCTTCGAGCAGGTGCTGGCCCTGGGGGACAAGCGCGGAGAGCCGTACGCCAGGTGGGGCATGCCGTACGCACCTGCGCCGTACATTGGGATACGTTGTCCGTACGGCCCTGGGGATGTTGCGGGAGCAAGGCCGGGTGCGCTGGTGAGGCAGTGGGCGGTTCAAGGGCTGTTGTGCCATACCCGGCTGCATGCGACGGACTCGAGGCTCCACGCAACGCGGTGGGTTGGCAGCATGGGGAATGGCACCGGGGCCGATGGTCCCTGGCTGGTGGGGAGCGGCGTACTGGCTGTACGGGGCTGTGGGCGCAGCACCGCTGAAGGGCGTGAGGGCGCACTACTGGGAGGCTACACCAGCAGGGGATGGGGGGTCTGCAGCGCACGGCAGGGGGGGGGGCAGAGGGGCAAGGGGACAAACGGAAACACTGGGCAGGGAGGGGGGTGCGGGGTATTGCAGGCACTGCACCGGGCGCAAGTCTTCACGTGCATGTGGGTCGCCCGGCGCGTTGGGGGCAAGGCGGGAGGTCTTGGGAAGCGAGCGGAGGCGTTCGGCGGCCCGGCCGTGGAGCCCTGGGTTCCTTAGGGGAGGAGACGTGCGAAACTGGTGCCACCGTTGCCATTTGCAATGGGCCCCATACGGCTCTCAGCTGCCACAGGATGCCACGTGCCTTGCGGGTTGGCTGGTCGGCGGCTCCTGTGCGCGTGGAATGGCTGTCAGGCTAAAGGGCTGTGAGGGGTCGCGGTGCTTTGGGGGCACCTCGGAGGCTGGAAGTGGGCGGGGCCGGCGGGCGGGTAGAGCAAGTAGCGCTAACGACAAGGGCGGGCCGCGCTGGCAACCGGTCAGAGCTTCAGTGGATGGCGCTTCTATGCATCTGCCCTACGAGGGCTCATTCCAGGACTTGTTGGTGACGCTCATACCGTGCGAACCCCTATCCCGCTTCCAGGATCGTGCTGGAGAACAGTGGCGTCGCCGAGCCCCAAAACATCCGCGACAAGTTCAACGAGGCGGAGGCAAACGTGAGCTGGGAACAGGGACTTGACGTTGGGAGCAGCGCTCTGGACGAGGGTGGGCGGGAGTAGGGCCGGGGCGAGACGGGGCGGGAGCAGGGCCGGGGCTGGGCCGACGGGAGGTTCAACGAGCAGGGAGCGAGCGTGAGCTGGGGACAAGGACTGTCAGTTGGGGGCTCTGCTTTGGACAAGGGTTGGGGAGCAGGGCTGGGGCGAGGGTGGGCGGGAGCAGGGGCGAGGCCGGGGTTGAGGGCGGGGTGAGGCGGACACAAACGTGAGCTGGGGACGGGAACTGTCATTTGGGAGCACTGCCCTGGGCGAGGGGCTGGCTGGAGCAGCGCCGGGCCCGGGGTGGAGGGTTGGGGAAGCCCAACGGGCTAATGGTGGGGGTTCTCGGTTTAGAGGCACTTCCGGACGAGGGGTGATCCGGGGGCAGGTAGCCTTGGGTGGCGTGGCGCTAGGGCATGCCTGGGCGCAGAAGCCTGTTATGGACCCCTTGGCTCTCCGGACGCGCCCTACTGGGCCTTGAACTTACTGATTGGCAGGGCGCAGAAGCGGGAGCGAGGGCGGGGGCGGGAGCGGGGATGGGAGTGGGAGGGACCGAGGGCAGGCGCAGGGCGGGGGCGACCCAATTGGCACGCGCGAGGGCGGATGCAGCACGCGTGCTGGTTTGGTGCTGCAGGCGAGGGCGTGCGGGAGCGGGTAGGGGGCGCCCACTGCGCCACGGCTAAGATTGTCACATGCTGCTGACCTATGCTGCTGCGTTGGGTGCTGTCCGCAGGGACACCCGCTATTGGACCGCATTGAGATGGACACCCTAGTCACGGTGAGGAAGGAACGGGACCTAAACAGCTTGACGGGCTGCATCACACCTTGGCGTCACTTATTGTGGTGTTGGAAGTTGGGGTTTCCTACTAGGCCCATACCGTATACGTAATGCACTCGCCTGGCTGGTCCTTGACTGCGGCTTATTTCGCAGGAGGTCGCTGTCACTACACTTTCACCATGCTGATCGCATTAGGCTGCTGCTGCTCCTCTGGCTTTGTTGCCTTGCACGAATTGCGAGCTGCGGCTTATTACAGGTCCCGGTCTATACGTCTTGAGCATGCTGACCGCGTCCTGCTGCTCCTGTTACTTTTATTGTCTCTACCACAGGTTGTTGACTGCGGCTCGTTCCTTAAGGACTGGTCCACGCGCGCCTGCCTGGCGCAGCGACCCGACCTGGGGGAGGGCGGCGGGCTGCGGCCCGTGGTGGACCTGCTGGTGGAGCAGATCGAGTGGGTTGGCACAAATGGTTAACACACGTGCTTAATACACACGCACGTTTGACGCATCCCCGCGCTGCGGCCCGTTGTGGACCTGCTGGTGGAGCAGATCGAGTGGGTTGCCTATCGTAGCACATGCATTTACATTCACAATCAAGATGAGTGGTGAACGTCTTTTGGTGCTTCGGCCCGTTGTGGACCTGCTGGTGGAGCAGATCGAGTGGCTTAGCACCATGGGTTCGTGTACGTGCTTCGTTCACATGTGTACACTGCGCGAACAGGGCTGCTGTGGTCCCTGATGGACCTGCTGTTGGCAGCACATCTAGCGGGGTGCATGCATGTCTTGACAGACTGGCACACAGGGCTGACATGAGTGCGCGGATTGGTGTGCAGCGGAGGGCTGTTGGCTTGTGTTGAAGCTGCTAGCGGAGCAGACAGGATGGGTGACCGCGGCCCTTACAAGTCACTGGTAGAAGGCAGGGGTGCCGCACTGTCACTGCAAGTGGCGCTGCCAACTCGTGCCCCCTGTTGCTGCAGGTGCGCGGACTTCGTGGTGCTGAACAAGACCGACATGCTTTCTGGTGATGCGCAGCTGGAGGAGCTCAGTGCCATCGTGGCGTCCCTCAACCCGCTGGCCACCGTCATCCCCTGCACGCAGGGCAAGGTGGGGTGGCGGGCGGGCGTGTATTAGCGGCTTATGTTGGCACCTGGGGTGCACATGTGTGGTGCAACAGAACAAGGAGGGGTGGTGGGCGGGCGTGTATTAGCGGCTTGTGTTGGCACCTGGGGTGCACATGGGTGGTGCAACAGAACAAGGAGGGGTGGCGGGCGGGCGTATATTGGGGTCCACGGCGTCCACTGCGGCCCCTCCCTGCTCAGTCATGTTTTCTATAACCACATTGGTGACATCCTAAAAGATAAAATGCTGTGCCTCTTTCCCAGATCCCCATCGCCCGCGTGTTCGGCTCCACGGTGCACTCCGTGGTGGCCAAGCTCAACATCGAGGGCCAGCACAGGGGGGCGGTGGCGGCGGTCAAGAGCCAGCAGCAGGTGGGGAGATGGACGGTGTGTCGGTGTGTGGCTTAACGATTTGGGTTGTGCGGTGCAAGGGGCCGGTGGCGGCGGTCGACAGTTTGCCAGCAGATGGACCGAGGATGGGCGTGCGTGGCGTGTGGGATAGCGTGTTGGGGATGTGCGGTTCCATGGGCGGTGACGACGAAGCAGGGCGGCCTGTCCTGCAACAGCATACTTGATAACCGGCGCTTACGCCTCCTGACCCAGAAGCTGCCGTCGCCGCCCGTGTGGCTGTGTGCCTGCAGGCCCAGGAGAAGGAGCACCACCACCACGAGCACAAGCACGGCCACGACCACCACCACCACGACCATGAGCACGAGCACGGCAAGGATGACGGCAAGGTACGGCCGCCTGCACCCTTGTGCGCATTGTACGCTCCGACGAACACGGGACAGTTCTGGTTGGCGCGGGTGGCACCCTCACCTTGAGCACGGGTACCGGTGGACTTTGTCACAATCCGTGCGGATCCACACGTGCTGACGGTTTGGGCGCTGGGTCGTGGACCGCAAGAGCACACGGTCCTTCGGACCCTGGCGGGACGGGGTGGCGGTAACTGTACTCCCCTGTTGCGTTGTGCCTGCCCTCCTCGCAGGCGTGCAAGGAGGAGGGGCACGAGCACCACCACCACCATGACCATGACCACGAGCACAGCCACGAGCACAAGCACAGCCACGACGACCACGCACACGACGACTGCAAGGTGAGGGGGACTTGGATGTCGTGTCAGTCAGTCAGTCAGTGTTACACGGCGAGGGTTCTTTACCCTCCGCACATGTAACGACCCATGTACGAGCCGGAGGCTCAAGGGTGTCGTATATGCGCTAATGTTGTGGATGGCTGACCGTGTCGTGCGAGTTGCGCGTGCGGTCAGATATCAGGAGGAGGGGTGCATTGGGAGTGTCAGTCTGTGCTGATGTGAGCCTAGGCAGCTGGCTACCGCACCAACCGAATGTTGCAAGTGCGGGAACGGAAGGGGGACACTTGGATATGGGGTCTGTGACGCAATTGGCGTGCCGCGGACGCAAGCAGAGCTCCTGGAAGGCAGGGGTATGGGAGTGCCTGTTGTGGGCATGGACGCGCAAGTGCACTTGCAGGGCCGGGGCTGCGACCAAGGTGGTTGGCTGCAGGGGCCAATAGTAATTGTGCATGTGCCAGGGGCTGCTGTGACGTGCTTACCGGTATAGCATGGAGAGTTTACTGAAAGGCACTTGGCCTTCGCGTGTGCATGAACCGCGTCACGGACCGATGTGTACCCACAGGCGTGCAAGGAGGAGGGGCACGAGCACCACCACCACCATGACCATGACCACGAGCACCACCACCACGAGCAGAAGCACAGCCACGACGACCACGCACACCACGACGACTGCAAGGTGGGGGCAAATTGTGTAGTCGTGCGTTTGCCGGGATGGCAATAGCATAGTGCACCAGGCACTAGGTACTAGGTGAAGGATCACAGCAGGAGGCAGGACTCGTGTGTGCCCAAGGGCGGGGGAGGTACTGGGGTGTCAGGGCCGGCAGGGGCAGCATGTCGCTTGTGTTTTCGCATTCCTTGCCTTGCCATTGTCGGGGTGCCCATGTCCGTGTTATTGCACATGCATTTGCTCATCCAGGAACGTAGCTTGCGCGTGCGTGTATGCGCTGGAGATTCACCTTTGTCCGTTGCGTGGCGTGCAGGCGTGCACCGCGGAGGGCCACGACCACGACCACAAGCACCACCACCATCACCACCACAAGCACGAGCGGGGGGAGACGCGGGCGGCGCAGCGCTTCGGCATCCGCAACTTCGTCTACTCGCGCCGCCGGCCCTTCCACCCGCAGCGGTGCGACGGGGTACAACTCACAGCGTGCCTCCACGGTTGCAGGATAAAGGATAGGAAGGGTGTCGACCTGGTTCACAGGGCCAAATTTGGGTTGGGCGACCGCGCGCTTCGTGGCCCCGTCTTCGTGGCCTTGCGCAGGCCAAAGGCCTGCTGCTGTGCTCGTTTCCAGTACAGGTATTACGCTTGTGGCATTATGCTACGTTGTGACATCATACAATTCCCCCATGTTGCGACCCGCGCAGGCTCAAGGATCTGGTGCTGCGCTGGCTGCCGGTGACCGTCAACCAGGCCATCGACGGGGAGGCGCCCGCCGTGGGGGACAGCCCCATCAAGACGGGTGAGCGTTTGGTGCTGCTTTACTAGCGGCAAGATAATACACTACCAGGGTATGTCAAACAGATTGCCATGCATGAGATCCTCGGGAAGACAGCCCGCCGTGGTGGACAGCCCCATCAGGACGGGTGAGGACTGTTATCTGTCAACACGACAACGAAGACTGCTATGCATGCGGTTCTTAGGGGGAGTACACGCTGCCGAGTGCATGCACGTTTGCACGACGACGAAACGTTCCTTTCCCCACCCTTGCAGTAAGAGCACAAGCGTCAGCTGCGACACGTTTGATTAATGCGTTTCCTCGCTTTGCACAACCTAGGTAACGCATTCTTGTTTTCTCGCACCCCAGTGATGCGCTCCAAGGGCTTCATGTGGCTCAGCTCCTCGCACACCACCGCCTACTACTGGTCGCACGCGGGGCAGCACTTTGAGATCCGCGACGAGGGCGACTGGTGGGCGGCCGTGCCGTCGGAGGACTGGCCGGGGGACGCCGGGCAGGCGGACATTATCATGCAGGTGCGTGCAAGGGGAAATTTGAAGCACCTATACCCACCGATGTTTGGCATGCTTTCCTTTTGTGGGACCGGTGCTTCCTCCCCGGGCCGGGGGACGCCGGGAAGGCGGACCTCCTCATGCAGGTGCGCGCGAGTGCATGCACGCATGTGGGTATTCAACAACACGGGAGTGTTACAGTACGCATGATAGGTCGGGTGACGCCGGACTCGGCGGCCGTCATTGTGCGCGTACGGCAATCAGCGGCGACGATTTTGTGGCTTGGTTTGCGGCGCAGCCCCATCTGCAACGATTGGCGGATAACAGCTTTGATCACGGCGGTCACATGCAAACGGTGGCTGCGCAGTCATATGCGTTCTGCAACGTCTCAGCTGTCGGCTGACCCCCTGCCACGCCTGGGCCCCGTGCTACCCGCAGGACTTCGACGACATCACCACCATGGGCGACAGGAGGCAGGAGA
>VFQN01001662.1_pt1 | contig 36391 bp, 22 predicted proteins | sample 3512371 | NCBI WGS metagenome assembly VFQN01 (sample SAMN10412370, study PRJNA504923) | tailings metagenome | isolation source: Replicate 2 from Balatoc abandoned mine | place: Philippines: Itogon, Benguet | collected 2017-08-28
CAATCCTCATTCAGACAATCCTTTGCTGGTCTACTCCGAGTGTAGTAGTACAGAGCCAAGGAACGTCGAGATCGATTCTTTGGACACGTCAGAGGATTCGGATGGCCGTGATAAGAAAAATCAGTTGTAGAGAACACTGCTAATGTTCCGATATCAGGTTTCACTCGAGCATGACAAGACCGCATATCTTTCGACCACAGTTCTAGATGACCTCCATAACCTTCCTCCCAGTCAGGGTTCAGATAAAGTAAGATATTCACCCGACGATGAAGATCATATCGAAGCAATCGATTGAAGTCCGCATGAACATCCAGGTATCCACCAGATAAAGTCTGGTGAATACCACTGCCATGATATTCGGGATCGGGAATTAGGTCTTGTATGCCTGTCAGACGCTCAAGAAATCTTGTGAACACTGAAGACCTGAAGAAACTAAAAACAGCCATTGTTGTAGGTCCATACTTTGAATCATCATTGATGGCATTTTTGTACCATTCTGTAGTGCCGCGAAAGCATATTTGGCCGTGCTTCAGACAACCTTCTTCGTTTAACTCAGGATTGTCAGGGATCTCTTGTTCAACCAGCGACAATACAGCAAGAGGCAAAACTGCGTTCGATATCATGTGAGGAAAGGGAAGACGAGTTTTATAGTCACTATGGTTGCGGAGTATTTGTTCTTGTCGTTCAGGTGAGAAGTAATCATATAAAAGTCGAGTTACAGTGTTGGAATAAGATTTTTTCCCTTTCTTTTCAAGTAATAAATTCATAAAACCTTCATCTTCATTCAAGAATGAAGAGCATCCTAGAAACAAAGCCAAGAACCAAATCCATAACAATAACAAGAATTGCATTTCCTTGTGCATATATTTATTTATGTATGCTTTACGAAGACGAAACTGATATGCATACGGATATGGTTAAGCAAAGATCCTAAAAGATCCATCATTATCAACCTTCTTGATCGTTAATAAACGGCGAAAGAGAAGATTAATATGCGAGACATTGAATTTAATCCATCAGTTACAGCTAGTCATTATGGAATTCGTTTATCATATGTGAAACAGCTAATAGAGAAATGGGAGATAAAAGATGATATGTCCACGAAGCTAGTTTGTGAGAAACATATCAAACCAGAAACACAAGAATTACAGCTACCATATTGCAACTACCTTAGTCAAAGTGATATTACTGCAGATCATGTTCGAAAAGCTGATATCTTTATCTCTCATGCATGGGAAAACCCTTTCAAAAAAGTCATTGAAGTGATTGAATCACAAATGAAAGATAATGACATCTTTATTTGGATGGATATATTCTGCCATAATCAACATTTAAGTTCTGAAGAATTCCAGTTTCAGGATTGGATTCAATCTTTTAAAACGGTTATTGAAGAGATACGAGAAGTTGGGATTGTCATTCTAGACTGGGAGAATCCAACAACACTGCAAAGATGTTGGTGTTTATATGAGATATTTGTGAGTACAACCATTAAATGTAACTTTCAAGTACTTTCAAATCATGACTTATCTGAAGCAAGCTCTTTAATAGGGATTCTTCAAAAGATTAATATGAAGGAAAGCAAAGCAACGATAGAGCTCGATAGAATTCGAATCTTTCAAATTCTTGAAAAAGAAACAACCTTCTTGGATCTAGATATAGCTGTTATAAAAGCAATGAGAGATTGGTTTTTAATTCAAAAGGTTCAACCATTGGTAGTAGCAGCTTTAAGCTTTATCGGATTATTTCGTCCAATAGTTCTTATTCTCGCTTTGATCTATACTTTAGGTTTGATATACCATGAATTCAAAATCTTAAAAAAGTCACAGGCTATTATTCGTTGGCGAATGTATCAGGCTTGGAATACTTTGATTTATAGTTACGGTTTCCTTTATGTTTATTACATGGTAATTTATAAATTCAGCTTTGACGATGATCAATTGAATGATTATGCAAATATTTTCTCATATTTGATTGTAATTACAAGTTGTTCTGGATATTTGATAAAGATTTGTTTGAGGTTAAGAGACTTTCAATTTGTTATTAAAGAGAAGCAAAACATGATTTCGAGAAAATAATGCCGAACATTTATGATGTTTTTTAATCAAAATTAGATCTTCCTCGTAAGTCTCCCAGTTGCGTTTTTGCTACCTATTTATGATCTTTCTTTTGGGATTAGTTACTTGGAAAGAAAAGTTACAAATCGTGATACCAACACGAGGCGGCATTTCAATCTGTCTCGCCATATTTCAGGCGATGATTGTATGACTCTATGTAGCATTAACTTCTTTAAATCCGAAAGCTTCGTGAAATCCGACAGAGCTAAAATTGGGATGACGTTGTGTTTTTCAAACTTGTTCTATCCCTGAATGGACGAATAAATCTCCCACGAGAATTGTTCTAGATTGGTGCATACGAGTTGTTCATATGGACTTCTAAACCTTGAAAAATTAATTACATTTAGAAATTATTTTCTTTCCTCCTTTCGCAGTCGAAAAAAAGAAACACATTTTCATGAAACTTGCATTTGCTTGACGAATCTGTCACCTTTTGCGGTCTTGCAGACAATTCGATATTGTTTTGAACAGTTCCATGGAGGTATGAAGAATTCCCATGTAATCAATATCTTCATTCAAGGAAGGAAGATTCTTTTCACACATTGGGGAAACAAGTAGAATGGAGTGATTGGTAGATCGGTGTGGAATCATGTTGAAAATGCGAATGTTTATGATACTAAATTTAAATTTAAAGATTCCTTTTTTCCTTTTTAAGAATAACCTTACAATCCTTTGCTACGATTCATATGCATATGCTTAAGCATCAATAAAAAATATACGGAGAATATATGGGAGTCCGTTTCTGTGTAGTCCAAGTGACTATGTGAAAAATAGAAGCCTCGAAAGAATTAAAATGCAAGAAATTGAGATGATTCCGTCATTTGCAACAAGTTGCTATGGAATTCGCTTATCATATGTGAAACAGTTGATTGAGAATTGGGAGATAACCAATGACATGTCCACTGAGCAAGTCTGTGAAAACTTTATCAAACCAATCACACAAGAATTCCGGCTCCCTTATTGCAACTACCTAATGCAAAGTGACCTTGGTACAGAAGAGGTCAGGAGCGCTGATATCTTTATCTCGCATACGTGGGGAAACCCTTTCAAAAAAGTTATTGAAGTGATTGAATCACAAATGAAAGATAGTAATCTCTTTATTTGGATGGATATATTCTGCCATAATCAACATTTAAGTTCTGAAGAATTCCAGTTTCAGGATTGGATTCAATCTTTTAAAACGGTTATTGAAGAGATACGAGAAGTTGGGATTGTCATTCTAGACTGGGAGAATCCAACAACACTGCAAAGATGTTGGTGTTTATATGAGATATTTGTGAGTACAACCATTAAATGTAACTTTCAAGTACTTTCAAATCATGACTTATCTGAAGCAAGCTCTTTAATAGGGATTCTTCAAAAGATTAATATGAAGGAAAGCAAAGCAACGATAGAGCTCGATAGAATTCGAATCTTTCAAATTCTTGAAAAAGAAACAACCTTCTTGGATCTAGATATAGCTGTTATAAAAGCAATGAGAGATTGGTTTTTAATTCAAAAGGTTCAACCATTGGTAGTAGCAGCTTTAAGCTTTATCGGATTATTTCGTCCAATAGTTCTTATTCTCGCTTTGATCTATACTTTAGGTTTGATATACCATGAATTCAAAATCTTAAAAAAGTCACAGGCTATTATTCGTTGGCGAATGTATCAGGCTTGGAATACTTTGATTTATAGTTACGGTTTCCTTTATGTTTATTACATGGTAATTTATAAATTCAGCTTTGACGATGATCAATTGAATGATTATGCAAATATTTTCTCATATTTGATTGTAATTACAAGTTGTTCTGGATATTTGATAAAGATTTGTTTGAGGTTAAGAGACTTTCAATTTGTTATTAAAGAGAAGCAAAACATGATTTCGAGAAAATAATGCCGAACATTTATGATGTTTTTTAATCAAAATTAGATCTTCCTCGTAAGTCTCCCAGTTGCGTTTTTGCTACCTATTTATGATCTTTCTTTTGGGATTAGTTACTTGGAAAGAAAAGTTACAAATCGTGATACCAACACGAGGCGGCATTTCAATCTGTCTCGCCATATTTCAGGCGATGATTGTATGACTCTATGTAGCATTAACTTCTTTAAATCCGAAAGCTTCGTGAAATCCGACAGAGCTAAAATTGGGATGACGTTGTGTTTTTCAAACTTGTTCTATCCCTGAATGGACGAATAAATCTCCCACGAGAATTGTTCTAGATTGGTGCATACGAGTTGTTCATATGGACTTCTAAACCTTGAAAAATTAATTACATTTAGAAATTATTTTCTTTCCTCCTTTCGCAGTCGAAAAAAAGAAACACATTTTCATGAAACTTGCATTTGCTTGACGAATCTGTCACCTTTTGCGGTCTTGCAGACAATTCGATATTGTTTTGAACAGTTCCATGGAGGTATGAAGAATTCCCATGTAATCAATATCTTCATTCAAGGAAGGAAGATTCTTTTCACACATTGGGGAAACAAGTAGAATGGAGTGATTGGTAGATCGGTGTGGAATCATGTTGAAAATGCGAATGTTTATGATACTAAATTTAAATTTAAAGATTCCTTTTTTCCTTTTTAAGAATAACCTTACAATCCTTTGCTACGATTCATATGCATATGCTTAAGCATCAATAAAAAATATACGGAGAATATATGGGAGTCCGTTTCTGTGTAGTCCAAGTGACTATGTGAAAAATAGAAGCCTCGAAAGAATTAAAATGCAAGAAATTGAGATGATTCCGTCATTTGCAACAAGTTGCTATGGAATTCGCTTATCATATGTGAAACAGTTGATTGAGAATTGGGAGATAACCAATGACATGTCCACTGAGCAAGTCTGTGAAAACTTTATCAAACCAATCACACAAGAATTCCGGCTCCCTTATTGCAACTACCTAATGCAAAGTGACCTTGGTACAGAAGAGGTCAGGAGCGCTGATATCTTTATCTCGCATACGTGGGGAAACCCTTTCAAAAAAGTTATTGAAGTGATTGAATCACAAATGAAAGATAGTAATCTCTTTATTTGGATGGATATATTCTGCCATAATCAACATTTATATCCTGAGGATTTTCAATTTCAGGATTGGATTCAATCTTTTAAAATGATTATTAGAGAGATACGAGAAGTTGGGATTGTCATATTAGACTGGGAGAATCCATCCCCACTTAAGAGATGTTGGTGTTTATATGAGATATTCGTCAGTACGACAAATAAATGTAATCTCCAAGTACTTTCAAATCATGACTTATCTGAAGCAAGTTCATTAACTGCAATCCTTCAAAGGATTGATATGAAGGAAAGTGAAGCAAAGAAAGAAGAAGATAAAACTCGAATCTTTCAAATTTTAGAAGACGAAACCACTTTCTTAGATTTAGATATAGCTGTTATCAAGGCAATGAGAGATTGGTTTTTACTTCAAAAGGTTCAACCACTTCTAATGGCAGCTTTAAGCCTTATTGGATTATTTCGTCCAATGATCCTTTTGCTGGCTTTTTTCTTTACATTAGCTTTGATATTCTATGAATTCAAAGTTTTGAAAAAGTCATGGGCTGTTGTTCGCTGGCGCATATCTCAAGCTTGGAATGTTTTAATTTCTAGTTGTTGTTTTCTTTATGTTTATTATATCGTAGTTTATCAAATGAGATTTGATGATGATCAAGTGAATGATTATACGAATATTTTCCTTTATTTCGTTGTGATAATAAGTTGTTCTGGATATTTGATAAAAATTTATTTGAGGTTAAGAGAATTTCAATTTGTTATTACTGAGAAGCACAACATGATTTTGAGAAGAGATGAGCAACTCGAAACCTTATTAACTTCTGACCAAAATTCAGAATAGAAAGATTATTGTGACAAGAGTCGACTGTATCAGCAATCTAATGACATTCAGCTCCTGTGAATGATGAGTATGTACTTGAATGTGGTACCCACATTTGGTTTACGTTATTAGGGATGAAAAGTCGATTATTATTAATCATGATTTGCAATGTGAGTTTGAATTAGTCAAAATAAAGAGGAACAAAACATTGAACAAAAATCAATAATAAGAGAGAAATATTATGAAGATAATTATAATATCTCAATCTAAAGATCAAAGCATCATATTCTGATAAGAATTTGCCATCCTGTTTTAAGGACGAATAAATGCGCCACCATCAATATCAATAGTAGCTCCAGTGATGAATGAATTCTCCAGTAAGAACTGAATAGCATGAGCGACGTCTTCAGGCTAATCATTGATCATTTTCAGAAAGAAAGAAACTAAGTTAATAAATTATTAAAAAAGAGAAAAGAAGATTACCTTTCCAGCTCTTCCAGCAGGAATAGCTTTCCCAAAGCCTGCGAACATTGCATCGCGAGCTTCTTTCGGAATACCATGAAATAGTTCAGTATCAGTCAAACCAGGACTAACTGAATTAATCCTTAAACGTGGGCCTAGATCGTTCGCTAATCCTTTCACAATGTTGTCTAAAGCAGCATTAACTGTGCCAAGAGCTGCTCCACCTTTTCCTGGCCGCTTTGCCAATGCTCCAGAGGTCAATACAATGCTTCCCCCATCTGCTAACTTCTCTGCACCAAAAGAAACAACTGATAATTGTGCAAAGAATTTTATATCAAATTGTTCTCGAAGTTTATGAAATCCTTCCTCGCCAAGGATTGAAGAACAGTCATTAGACGGTCCAGCAGTAATGACAAGGTGATCGAAATAGTGATTCTATAGAGTTATAGAATCAATAGATTACATAATTTGTTTAAGGGTTTGAGAATTACCTCATAATATTGATTGAAAAAATGTTGAACCGATTTTTCATTCGTTAAATCAACCTCAGCGATTTGTAATCGTCGACCAGCATCTGACGTCTCTCCAGCTTCCTTTAAGATTTCCTCTTTAGCAACTTCTAACTTGACTCTATCACGTCCAAGAATATACGTAAAAGCCCCATCTCGAAGTGTTGATTTCGCAGTCGCTTTCCCCATCCCACTCGAACCTCCAAAAATTACAACTCTTTTACCAGCGAGCATATTTCTTCTTCTCTCGAACAAAGTAGATGAAGAACAATAGAAAGAAAGACAAAGAAAAATCGCACTGAAGATATTGTGTATCTTTTGAAACATTGAAAGAATTCAGAAGATTTTTGTAATTGCATTCATGAGAACTACAGCAGAAGTGAGAAGGTTGGAATGATGTTTTCTCCTAATTTTACACTGCTGATTTTTTACTCCTTATCTAATAAATAATAGGTATATGTTGCAAGATTGGAATCTTGTCAGATAGAGAGCTATTGTTTTGAAGGATCAAAAGGATTTTTCTCATAATAGTCTTTGACTTCAGGGATTTGATAGAATCTTGACATATAACTTTGTAACCGCGGGAATTCATCTAACATTTGATGAGAAATTCCTTCATACAAATTAGGGACCGCAAATATGCTTAAACGAGGAACTAACGCAAAGTCTGCGGTTGTTGGATTTGGTGTAGATGCCAACCAGCCGGTTTTTGATCGTTTCAGGAAGGAATCAAAATAACGAAAATGTTTCGGCAGTATCTTCTCTGTAAGTTCTTTTCTCGACGCTAAGATTTGCTCTTTCGTCACTGTATTAAAGCCGACTCGATCTATAAAATACGTCAACAGAATGCAAGCAACTTCCAATGCAGAACTTACGAGGAAACCTCGAAGCGTTGATTCCAATCAGCATGTCGTTATGCTGATCAACTAACGCATCGATCAAAGCAGCCAGTTCTAAGTCGTTTTGAGGGTAAAGTCCACTATGGATCCCGACATATCTTAAAATAGCTGCACTCTGATATAGCGTTACCTGTTTGTCGGGAATCTCCAAAGCAGGCAACTGATCAAAAGCGAATGAACCTTGCAATGATTTTTGAGCAAAGTCTGCTCGAGACAATCGAACATCCTCGAACGGTATTTTACCATAGTGAAGAGCAAGGCGAATACCCTCAGCCTAAAACAATCATCAAATCACATTTTTCGAAATACTTCAAGAGAAAATCATTACCCTTCCTGGCATATCAAAATAAATTAAACGTAATTTTGAAGTAAATTTATTCATATTTGCTCCAATTAACGTGAAAAGTGTGAACAAAATCAAAATAACTTGCATTATGAGATATAGCGTAAAATTAAACCAAAAAAGCTTTTGTTGCTTATGCATATATGTATGCAAAGGGAGTTTTATTTCAGAATGAAAGAAACACTTAGAAGTTCACTTTATTAATTGAAAAAACAAGCAAATTTACTTTTTTTATTCTCTTGTCTTTTGATTGACGATAGTTAACAATTTCTTCACAATATTCTCAGTCGCTATTTCGGCTTTCATACCATCTTCTTCCTTCACTAACCATACAGGAGTACCAAAGTGATTCTGTTGATAAAGATAATCGATAAATTCTTCTCGTCTCTTCGATTGAGGGTAGCGAATAGACTGCCACTGTGGACGCTTTGCTGGAATCTTAATAAATCCAAGATAATCTTGTTCTTTCCATTGAGCAGCGATGGACATTGGGAATAAACCTCTCTTTAATGCAGAATGGTTAACATGAAACTGAACATTCTCTAAATCTTCTTCTTTTGAACAAGCATCTTTCCATCTCTTCTGTAAATTGAATAAAATATTGCTAGTAGCACGAGAAACTCTTTCCCTATCTTGAGTTTGAGTTTTCACTTCAGGTAAAGAATCAATACCAGTCTTTTCTAAGATAAGCAGCAGCGATTTCGATGGGAAGGTATCTAACCACTCGAAGAATGTTGCAAAGGTTTGTCGTTGTGTATCAGCCTTCTTTTCATCTTCAGATACAGCTAAATCTTCATTATTTCGTTTAGAAGAGTGTTCGAAACGATTATAGCTGCGAACGATTGAAGCTAATAAATCAAGAAATTTCTCTTTCTCTTTCTCTGTCATTTCATCAATCGCATCGTAAGACAATATAGGAATGCTTCTCATGATATCTTCCAAAACCTAGAAAAAATTCTTCGATTAGATAAATGAAGAATGGAGACAAAACTTACCCATGGTAAATCAGCTAAAACTGCTTTCATTGTCAGATCAACAAGTAACTCTCGAATGCCAGGTTTTAGATTCTTCCAGGAAAATTCTAACTTATTTAAAGAGCTTACAAGTCTAGCGGTTGTTAATGCAGTAGCCTGAGTCGAACCGCTACGCAGAATATTCTCCTCCATTACAGCAAGAATATCGGAGTTCGAAGAGGATGTTAGGTGAAGATCCGCTAATCTAAATCAATTACAGTCAAATACAAAGAAATTTATTCTGAAAATCACTTACCCTTTCAGGGTTCGACTCAAATCATTAGCATTATCACAACGGTTAAGACCTGTGATACTCGCATTTAGAAGCAGTGGTTTTAATTTGTCTGATATTGAATTCCATCTTATATTTGATTCAGCTAATGATTGTAATAGAATATGTAATTTTTCATCTTTACTATCTTTCTCAAGAACATGAGTTAACTGTTTTGTCATTTTCTCATAAAGTAATAAATTATCTGTCCAATCATAATTTAATAGAGTAAATGTTGATAATAAAAAACTTAATGTCTTAGCTGTATATTCTGGTTGATTTACAGTTGGATAATTTGTTAATAATACTTTCATTAATGACGTTTGAAGATCAGTTGGAAGAATATCCCATTTATAGTTCATCCCAGCAAGCCTAGAGGAGATAGAAGAATTAAGGTCTATATCAATAGAAGTTTTTTAAAAAAGTGGACTTACCCTGATAACACAAATGTTACAGTACGGAAAGAAAAATTTGGAGAATTCGATAAAATCGTTTTAAACATTGCTAATTGTAATGTATCAGACATTTGAAAATATTTCCATTTTAATTTGCCAATATAATAAATAAGACTACCAAGATCTCGTTCATCAAATGATTCTGATAAAATCTTTTCTAATTGTGGATCATTACCATTCAATGTTGTAGAGGAGGATGAAGAATCTTGATATAAACGATTTCTTCGAATAAATAATTTTTCTAAGATATGATTCATCATATGAATTCTAAATTGTTTTAATGTTTCATCACCAATGGCACGATCGATTTCAAGAACAGAACATGCATGCAGTAAATCTGATATCATTTTTAAACTAAAAGACTTTGATTTATGAATTAAAGTTGTAAATAATGTATTACGAAAGCTTAATGGTAAATCTTTGTAGAGAAATCCAAATTTTCCTAAACTAATAATCATGAAAGAAGGTTTAGAGAAGTAGAAAACAAAAATCTTCAAAAGGAAAAAGGACTTACTTAGAAGTAATAAAAATTAGGAGTGGAAAGCTTAGTCGATCAAGATCTCGTGATAATCCGAGGATGAGGTCCACCTGAGTACCAGCGGGAAGGTCTCCCTTCTTCATTTGAAGAAGTGCTGCTTGACGAATCCATGATCTCATGGACTAAAAGAAGAGGTGATAAATAAACTTTCACTTCTTACATCAGAGGAGATACTTACGAATGTGTCAGGATGGTTCTGTAGTGCTTGTTTTAACCATTTGACATACACTGCTTGTAATGTCGAAGAGAGATTCTGAGGTCCACTCTGAACCAGAAGGAATTCTGAAGTGGCAACAAAATCACGTTTAAATTCGAGGCAATTTTTGGAATTCTCTGTGCCAGCTGAAATAAAATCTTTATCATATTTCTCAATTGCTGATAGGAGAAGAAGTCTTGATTCAAGGGGAAAGAAGTTCCAATCGATTGATAGAAATCTCACCACCTTTAAAAATTGTAAATAATGAGGCATAGATTCAATAATAGCCTCTAATTTAACTTTGCTGATCGCGAGATTAACTAAATGTGTCTCCTGTGAAGTGAGTGGTGCAACGCCTTCCAATTTTTTTCCTTGAGACCAGGTTGAAAGCAATGATAAAAGAATACTTTCAGAACCATAATCATACAAACTATTGATGAATAATTCTGCCTCACTGTTCTGTAAGTGCTTCGCAGTTGTGGAGAGATCATACATAGTAAGACTATTCAAGAGTTCAGTGTGTCTGGTCTTTCCTTCAGAAGATCCGAGACTTTGGGATTTATAAGCTTTCCAAATATCCTGAAATTCATCCAAAACAACAAATTTATCTTCTCTGACTGAGCTGATGTTCTTTTCCCCAGCTCTTTTCCTCTGTAATGGAACTTCTGTCGCAAACGTTCTCAAAAATCCTTTCAATACCACACCATCCATTACAAAGCCTTCTCTTAATCTCTTCTGTTGCTCTTTCACCATCGCTCTTCCAAAGCGTGGAGCTACTGCTCTTATTGCTCGAAACATGATTCGGTGGTCTTCCAATAGTGAAAAATGATGCACTCTCGATTATCGCGATAGAGGAGAATGGTGCACAGTTGTCAACAATCAATTTGAAAGATGAATTTTTCTCTTTTTAATGATAAAAATGAAGAGAAAGCAGAATTTAATCAATATTGGTATTCACCCTATACCATTAGTCAAATGGTAGAAGAAGTTTTAACTTTAAGTGGGAAGACTGCATTGATTTCAACTCCTTCTATCTATTTCTCAATCCCTGAGGAATCAAGAAAGAATTGTTATCTACTTGATGTAAGTTGAATTCTTTTCAAATTCTTTCCCTCAAGGAAAAAATTTTTCCTTTAGTTTGATCGTGCCTTTGGTACTGATCCTCGATTTCTCTTTTATGATTTCAATGAACCAGAAAACATTTCATCGGAATTTCATCATATTTTCGATAATGTTGTGATTGATCCTCCTTTTATTACTGAAGAAGTTTGGAGAAAATATGGAACTACAGCAAAGTTGTTATTGGTTCCTAGTGGTGGTAAGACTTTTTCCGTCTTATCTCATTGTCTGTTCACACTTGACAGGTAAAGCGATCTTGACTACGATTCAAGAGAATAAAGATCTTTTACAAGAATTATTCTCTGCCACTCCAACGGTAAGTGAAAGTGTTTCATGACACTTATTCAAGGCTCGTTACATTATCTATATTAGGCTTTTCTACCAAGTATCCCAAACCTTGTCTACCAATACAACCTCTATACCAACTATGAATCAGTGACGTTTTCAAAGCCAAATCCAGAGATTCCTGTCTAAAGGTTTCTCGTTATCAAGTGGTATCATTTTTAAAAGTTAGAAAGCTGTTCTGATGCTGATAACACTTCTTCTTTTTTTTCTTTTTTTTTTTTTTTTTTTGTCAAATCTTTGTTTTTATTTTGTGTCCGCGAAACTTTACAAATATACTGATTAGCTACCGGGCAATTATCTTCATCAACTTTAAGCTATAAAAGAGCAACTAGAAGAAAGCCTCGAATGCAGTCACGTTTTCAGACTTTTAAAAAAGATCAGAAAAATTTCTCCCCATAAATGCTTTCATCTCACCACTGCTTTTTTAGTGTGCACAAAATAGACGCACAAAAGCACGGTTTTATGAACAATCGAAGTTGTTTCCGTGATGCAACGGTTCAATGCAATTCGTCAGTATTTCCAGAGTGAATATGAAAAAGAATATAAATTTTATAAAAAATATCATCAGCATAAATGGAATGCTTGGATTCATTTCTTCTCAATTCCGATAGAATGGCTTGGTGCGTTACTTTGCATTGCAGCGATCTTTCCAAAACAATATCGACTTCACGAAGGAATCTGTGTAATAATTGCTCTTATTCACCTTCTATTATATACTCCTAAATTTACCTCATACGTTTGTGCAAGTCTACATTTGGCATTCATACTCTTAATTAATAACCCACCCCATGAATCCTTCATATTCTCTATCATAATCACCCGACTTTCATTACTACTCCCGTTAGACAGACATCAACTTTCTTATCTACTTCTTGGGATATTTCTTCAAGCCATCTCATGGTTTTTCCAAGTAGTAATTGGTCATTTTATGATTGAAAAGAATTCACCAGGTTTTACAAAGAAGTTCTCATTTCTTTCAATGATTTTCTCTGTAATGTTGGCAATTGATCGTCCAACTCGAAGATTTATTGAGAAGCAAAGTTGATAGTCTGATGGATCAATCAAATAATGAAAGACTCAATCAGATGGAAGGGTTCAAATTATTAGCAATTAAAAATAAACAGACTGAAATAATAAAAATCAAAGAAGAGTGCTCTATAAAATACCTTTATACAACTACCATCTCAGTGAGTCCCAGTTCTGATCCCACTGAAGACTTGAATGTATTCAAAACAGAAGATAATTCAGAAATGAATAAATGCAATCTCAATCCTCCAAACACGACAATAATGGAAAATAGAAGAAATAACTCTAATGATAACCACTTATATTTACCTGAAAACAGCGTTTTTAATCGTTCTCCATCAGTGAATGTTTGCCATTCTTCTTTCTCATGTTCTTTCAAATAGATTGAACCTAATCGAAAGACTGGACCTAATCGCACCGCAGTATATGCAATATGTCCAATAGCAGAATAAGCAAATGATTCACGAATATCTGATCGAATAAAACAAATAATTAAAAGAAGGAACATAAAACCAATTCTTAAATAAGCTAATATCCAACTAAAAGAAGATAAAGTAGAAGGCTCAACTCTTCCTCTCAATACTAATACTGAATGTCCAAACATACTTATTGTTCGCCACAGTGCAGTGAGAAGGATCTCTTCTGGTCGTGTAATAAATAAAAAACTTGCCACGTGATGTAAGTAACTCTTAGACGTTTGACTGAAGTTATCCATAATGGTATCAGTCTTTTTATTGGCTAAAATCATTCGATTTAATAAAGATAATAGGAAAAATTTACTGATAATTAGTTGTGCGATGATGAATAGGTATGAACTATGATAATACATTGCAACGCCCATTAAACCAGCTGCTAAACCGTCCGTAGCATGCATCATGGACAAAATATTTCGAAAGGTGCTTGATTTAACAAAGGTGCTATCTTTAAGACCAAGGAAATCAGTGAGTATACACATAATGTAAGAGAAAACTAAACTTTTGATTGCGAAACCCCAGGCTTCATCATAATGTCCTCTCTTTATGGTCTCTACGTACTCATTCCGATGAAGAAAAAGGAAACTTCTCCATAGAATCTCACATAGCACCAAGAAGCAACAGGCGTGGACAATAAACTTAATTGCGTCGTCCATTGTAGGTGCTGAAAGCTCAGGATTCGCTCAACTCTATGAATAAAAAAGATTTTACTCTACAGTTCACTCGAAAAATGCGACTTGCAATTGAATTGTGTCGATAGCAGTGAATAGGAAATGGCTCAGAGAATGTAATTCCAATGAAAAGAATCGTTCTGAAGTCTGAGATGTAATTAGGAATCGTGAATCTTGAATCAAGTTCAACTCATTACAGTAGGGTGGGGAGGGTCATGGGCAGACATGGAATTAGAAAAACTCGAGTAATAAGAAATTCGAGAAAGCTTTCTGCCGTTACACATAACAGCTGAAACCGCTAATTCAAACAATTGCAACCGAAACATCTTGAAACATCTGCGCTATTCTTGTTCGATTATTCCTTGTATTGAGGCCGCAGATTGTTGATTTTATCCACTTATTTAAATATTATAATTCAGTGAATTTATTGATTTGTGAATTTTTTATTCACAGGAGTAGTATTCAATTTTTCCGTATATTGAACTTGTTTGTCAAGAATGGCTGATGATAAGGATGTTAAAGCCGATAAGCGACTCGATTACTTTAAAGATCGTATTTCGCAAGGCTTTCCAAAATTAGCTGGTTCTAAGTTAGATAAGCTTCTTGCTGCTGATGAGGTCAAGTAAGTTTTCTTTTCTTTAATTTTAAATGTTGGTTTTTGACCGCCTCCGATCTTTAGGGAAGCCGTGATGCAATTTTGTGAAGATGAAAGTCGCCGTTGCTTGATTGTACCTGAAAGTATGAAGTTGGACTTCACTATCCCAACTAAATCAAGAGGAAAGACTTTAATGTTTTTAAAATTAGAGCCTTGCACAATCGCATTAGACAAAGTCAATTCTCAATTGACAGTTTTGGAATTAGGTCCTAATCCATTTGAGCATTTGGAACTGTTGGCGAATGAAATCTTTTTACCTGTTTTGTCTAACCCCCAAAACCAAGCGAAATGGGGCGAAGTTCCTACTCGAGAGATTATGGATCGATTCCACAACTTTTTATCCAGTACTACAATTCTTTGTGGTCAGATTAAAGGCGAGACCCGCCTACCTATGCCACCAATCGATTTAAGTGGTGGTCCATCGACAGGAAAGAATCGCATCTCCTTGCTGGAAGGTGCGATCATTACCTGGACCAAGCAAATTCGATCTGTTCTCAAGCAAGATCCAGAATCACAATTAAAACAGGGAATGCATCCAACTCCTGATGTTGAAATTGAATTTTGGAAGAATAAAGCCAGTAATTTGAATTCAATTTTTGAGCAATTACAAGGACCGCGTATTCGTCGTGTTTTACGCGCATTAGATCAATCAAAATCAACTTACTGTACCACATTTGCTCGTTTATGCAAAGAAGTTTTTACTGCAAGAATGGAGGCAAATGATAATACGAAGTATTTACGCACTTTGGAGTATTGGTTTCAAGCGTTAAACTCTGAAGATGATTTTCCAAAGACAGTTGAGCTTTTTAAGCCCATGTTACACATTATTTTATTAATCTGGAAGAATTCTAAGCATTATAACGTCCCTGCTCGTCTTGTTGTATTGATGCGAGAGATTTGCAACTCCTTGATTAAGCAGGCTACGAAATACGTGAGTGGTGAGCAAATTTTCGCTATGATTGAATCTGAAGAGGCCAATCAAGCAGTACAAATGTTGAAAACGACTTTGCATGTTTGCGGGACATTCAAGAGCACATACTTTGACTATAAGAACACTGCTAATGCTGAATGTCCTGCAAATCCTTGGAAGATTCAGAATAATGCCTTATTCATGAGATTGGATTCCTTTTTGGAACGTTGCCATGACATATTAGATTTGACACAAACCATTGTTCAATTCTCTAAATTAGCGAAGATTGAAGTCGGAGGAACCAAGGGTAAATCGTTAACTGCTTCAATTAAACAAATTTATGAAGATTTCCATCACGCTGTCGCTAAATTTAAGGCAGTACCTTATGATATTATGGATGTTGGTGCAAAAGCATTCGATGATGATTTTTACGATTTCCGGTGCTCTATCAAGGAATTAGAGCGACGCCTGGGTGCCGTTGTCTCCTTAGCATTTGATGACTGTTCCAATGTTTATGGTAAATTCAAGTTATTGGACTCCTTCGAGGGTCTTCTTGAGAGACCAATTATTCAAGATGAGCTTGAAAAGAAATATATTGGATTGGTGCAATCTTACGGTCAAGATTTAAAGACGGTGCAGGAGCTTTTCTTACACTATCGTGATAACTGCCCAATCGCTTGGAATTTACCACCGATTGCCGGTGCCCTAACATGGTGCAGAGGCTTGGTCGAGCGTATTGAAATTCCTTACGTCAAGTTGAATCAATTAGAAAAATCCATCCTGGAAAGAGAAGAGGCAAAAGAAGTTTCTAAAGTATATTTGACAATAAAAGCATCGTTACAAGAGTTTGAGAGTCAGAAAATTGAGGAATGGGGAAGAGATGTCGAGCAATCTTCGCATTCCAAACTGAAATTGCCACTTCTTACTCGAAATCCTGAAAATCGTCTCTTATCCGTAAATTTTGATCCTGCTTTAGTAAGGCTACTTCGAGAAGTGAAATATTTCTTGTTACTTGGATTAAATGTTCCTGAAACTGCTTTAGAGATTTACCAGCAAGTTGAAACTTTCCGTGCCTGGACTGGCAACCTGGACTTGATTGTGAACATGAATAATGATGTCTTGAACATCTTACTGCCAGTGGAAAGACCCTTGGCCTTACCATATCTCACAAAGTTCGACACAGTCATTGAGAAAGGTCTTGCAACCATGAACTGGAAGTCGTCAGGAATTACTGAATTCATTGCTGACAGCATGGAACAAGTAAAAGCTGCTTCTGAAGTTGTACGTTCAATGAAAAACAACTTAAAAGGTGTGAATGATCAATTGCTCAGCTATAACAAACCGCTTTTGGTCCGAAAGACAAAACCAGTCCTAAAAGATGAATTTGAGAAAGATCATAAGAATTTTGTCAAGGAAAGATATGGAGAGATTAAGGAAGGTGGTAAAAATGTTCACAATATGGTTAAGGACACAAACAAAGTGTTGCGTGTTTCAAATGCGTCAAACGACTGGAAGGCTTATGTTGACTTCGTGAATAACGTTGTTGTTGATGGCCTCGCTAGAGTTGTTTACACATCGTTAGATTATCTGTTTGAACAAATTGACCCAACCACTATTGCCAAGGAAGATAAATTACCTTTAATCGAAATTAAATTAGATCTCGTCTCAGTGAAGACTGATGATATCAGACGTGATGAAGTTCGCTTTATCCCCGATTTAAAGGAAAATAATGGTAAAGGTGTTCGGGATTTAGTCAATAATTGGATCGGATCGTTTTTTAATATCGCCACTTTAATTAAACGATTAGATAATGAAGGAACATATTTACGCGAAATACACGCTGACCACAATGTGAAAGTGCTGCTTGCTATAATCTATGAGACCTTGGAGAAAAATGAACAAAGTTGCTTGAATGTCTTAAATCAATACGAGAAATACAGTTATCTGTGGTTAACAGATATGCAAGAGTATTTCAAGAAGTTCCTTGAAGAAGCGACTATTCTAACTCCAAATAATCAATATTTACCTGATTTAGAGAAGTTTGCGGCTGCCATTGTGAAGTATGAACACATTCGCGAGACTATTCAACATTTCCAATCTCCTATGGATGTTGGATGGCTTCGTATTAATACACAACCAATAAAGTCACAATTAATCACTTGGACTTCAAAGTGGATCGAGCTTTATATTAGTCATTTAAAAGTCACCATTCACGAGAAGTTGGCTGCCCTTGATGTTTTTATGATTCAAGTCTCGGGAGGGTTAGATCTAGAGGTTACAGAAAATACATCAACTGAAGGAAAGAATGCTTTGATGCATGTCATGGAAGATATCCGCGATGTTCGCAAAGCTATCGATGCCACTCGAGAGATGTTCCAACCTCTACAGGAAGCTTTAAACATTTTAAAAGCTCACGGTGTTGACTTGGCGACGCTCGAGAAAATTAACGGTAAATATGTTCAGGATTATCTTGATGATGCGCCGCTAGCCTGGGATTCCGTTGTGAAGAAGACCTTCCGCAAGAAGGAGGACATCTTGCCTTTACAACTATCGGAAGTGGAAAATTTGAAGATAGACCTGGAAAGTTTTTATGTTTCAGTACGCGAATTTAGAAATAAATTCCGCGCTCAAGCGCCTTTCACATTCACTGGATCTCCTAATGATGCCTACGCACAAATGGATAATCATGCCCATGAATTAGAGAGAAAAGAGAGAGAAGCAAAGCGATTTAATGAATTAGAAGAATTATTCGAACTTCAAGTTTCCAAGTATAATGAAATGGGCGACACCCGCGTCGAGCTCAGGCTGTTGAAGCAAGTTTGGGATATGAAAGCGTTAGTTCATTTTACTTATGATTCATGGAACAGCCAATTGTGGAATGATATTAAAACTGATGATTTAGAAGATGTTAATAAGGTTTTGCTCAAAAATTTAAGAAAGATGGGTAGTGACACACCTGTTGCCAAAGGTTGGGTCGTCTATAGATCAATTGAAGAGATGATCAAGAATATGTCAATTGTTCTTCCTTTAATTAACGAGTTGCACAGTCAGGCCATGAGAGATCGTCACTGGAAGTCGTTGGCCAAAGTTTGCGGAGTTAAAGCAATCGATCCAAATGACCCAAAATTCACCTTTGAGGATATGATCGCATTGAAGCTTCATGAGCATACAGAAGACGTCGAAGAAATTGTTGAAACAGCTGCCAAGGAATTAAAAATTGAGCGAAAATTACGTGACATTGAAAATATCTGGCGTGATATGTCTTTAGAATACATTCCACATAATGATACTGAAATGTTCTTGGTGAAGTTAAGTGAAGAAGTGATAGAGAATTTAGAATCACATCAATTAGAATTGCAAACGATGATCGGTATGGGCAAGTTTGTTGATTTCTTCAGGGATAAAGTTCTTCATTGGCAAGGTACTTTAGGCTCAATGGAAGATGTCCTCAAAGTTTGGGTAAATGTAACTCGATCCTGGGCCGCTTTGGAGAGTATTTTCTTGGCTTCTGCTGATATTCGATCGCAGTTGCCTGATGATACCAAGAGATTCGAAGGCATTGATTCTGAGTTCAAGGAATTAATGAAAGATGCAGTTAATGTTCCAAATTGTATTCAAGTGTGTTTGGTTGATGGCCGACAAGAGGCATTAGCCTCGATGATGGCGCGTTTAGATCAATGCCAAAAGTCGCTGAATGAATACCTTGATCAGAAAAAGAAAATTTTTCCTCGATTCTACTTCGTTTCCAACGTCGCTCTTTTGGATATGTTGGCGAACGGAACCAACCCACCAAAAATTATGAAATATCTAGGCGATTGCTACGACTCCCTTGATGAATTAGTGTTTGTTAAAGACGAACAAGGTAACAAGAACATTAAATTGGCGAATGAAATGGTCGCTAAAGATAAAGAAAGATTGATGTTAGCTGAACCTTTCCCTCTTGAAGGAGAAGTAGAAAGATATCTAAACAACCTCACTGAGGCAATGCGCTACACCTTGAAGCTTAAGATGCAGGATGGTTATCATACTGCTGGTAACTGGGAAGTAGATAAACCACGTCATGAATGGCTCTTTTACTACCCTGCACAGACTGTCGTGACCACCACTCAAATTTATTGGACTGAAGAAACAGAAACAGCCCTTGAAGATTTGTCTGGTGGGCAAGAAGATGCTGTTAAGAGATATCTCGCGGTTTGCGACCAGCGCTTGCAAGAGCTCATTAAACTTGTGCTAGGCCAACTGTCGAAGGGGGATCGTGTGAAAATTATTACTATTATCACACTGGATGTGCACGCTCGTGATGTTATTCAAAAATTAATTGATGAGAAAGTTGAAGGATTAGAAGCTTTCTTGTGGCAACAGCAACTTCGATTTTATTGGTTGGCTGGAAACCTCGACACCGAAATTCGTATCTGCGATTATCGCACAAAATATTTCTATGAATGGATTGGGAACACTGGCCGCTTGGTCATTACGCCATTGACAGATCGATGCTATGTTACTTTAACTATGGGTTTGCGTCTCTTCCTCGGTGGCGCTCCAGCTGGTCCTGCGGGTACTGGAAAGACGGAGACCACAAAGGATCTTGCTCGTGCTTTAGCTCTCCCATGCTATGTGTTCAACTGCTCCGATCAGATGAATTACCAAACCATGGCTGATATTTTCCGTGGTCTTGCTCAAACTGGAACTTGGGGTTGTTTTGATGAGTTTAATCGTATTTCCATTGAAGTGCTTTCTGTCATTGCTACCCAAGTCAAAACAATTCAAGATTGTTTAAAGAAATTGGCCATTGTTGCTAACCGTGAGCCAGAATTTCAGCATTTGCCTCCTGGGTTACCTCCAGTCAAGCTTGGAAACTTTATTTTCGAAGGTGATTTAATTTCCTTAACACCAACTTGTGGATTTTTCATCACCATGAACCCTGGTTATGCCGGCCGAACGGAACTCCCTGAGAACTTGAAAGCTCTTTTCCGCTCATGCGCTATGATTCGCCCAGACTTGAAGCTCATCTGTGAGAATATGTTAATGTCTGAAGGTTTCCAAGCCGCTCGTGTCTTATCGATTAAGTTCGTTACTTTGTACGAATTGTCGTCCGAATTACTTTCAAAACAAGCACATTATGATTGGGGTTTACGTGCAGTCAAGTCTGTGTTGCGTGTTGCTGGTTCGTTGAAGCGTGGAGAGCCTGACAAAGGCGAGGATGAATTACTCATGCGTGCGTTGCGTGACTTCAATACTCCAAAGATTCCTGCGCAAGATACTCCGATCTTTTTGCGCTTAATTGCAGATTTGTTCATGGGATTGGAGGCTCAATTAAAAGTTAATGACAAGTTGAAAGAAGTTGTGCAGATTGTCACGAAAGAGGAGAAGTACCAACCAGATGACGGATTTGTCTTGAAAGTGTTGCAATTCCAAGAATTGTTGGATGTGCGTCACTCAGTCATGTTATTAGGCCCAACTGGTTGCGGTAAGACGACTATCTGGAAAACTTTGGTTAATGCCCATAATTGGGATATGGAAAAGATGTCGTACAAGTCCAAGCGAACTTGCGTTTATGAGACGGTTAATCCTAAAGCAGTAACTGGTGACGAATTATACGGTTATATGACCCTCTCCAAAGATTGGAAGGACGGTGTCCTGTCTATTATTATGAGAGGTATGGCGAAAAATGTGGCTGAGCAAGGTTTCCATGATCACCAAACCTATAAATGGGTCGTTCTTGATGGCGATATTGATGCAGTTTGGATTGAGTCTATGAACACCGTCATGGATGACAACAAAGTCTTAACGCTTGTGTCAAACGAGCGTATTCCATTATCTGACGCGATGAGAATGGTTTTTGAAATTAATTCCCTCAAGAATGCAACTCCAGCCACAGTGTCGCGTGCCGGAATTTTGTACATTAACGAAACTGACATCGGTTGGAGGCCGTTTGTTGAAAGTTGGTTGCAAAAGAGAGAGATGACGGGGGCCGATCCGTCTGGTATCGAAAAGCAATGTTTGCGATCCTTTTTTGATAAGTATATCGAGGCCACCAACGAGTCGGTACGAAAAGGGTTTAAGGAATGTACGCCGATGTATCTACTGAATAAAGTTTGTACGATCGTGTATTTGATGGAGGGATTGCTTGAGTCTATTCCTTACGAGAAGAAAGCTATCGATTTGATTGAGAACTTGTTCATTTTCTGCGTGATGTGGGCTTTCGGAGGTCCGATGGTGGTTGATAAAGCCGGTGACTTCCGAAAATTCTTCTCTGAAACGTTCTCAATGACTTTCGGACAGAAATTTCCTAAGGAGAAACAATGTTTTGATTACGTTTGGTCCTTCCAAGAGGATACTTGGGTGGAGTGGTCAACACGGGTCCCGGCTTATCAAGCAATTCCTATTGGTACTGCTCCTGGAGAAACTCCATTCACTCAATTATTTGTGCCAACTTCCGATACTGTGCGTCTAACTTACTTAATGGATATGTTGGCAAGGAAAAGCAGACATTGTATGTTGGTCGGATCGGGCTCGGGCAAAACTTCTATCATAAACCAATACCTGCAGTCTTTAGATAAAGACGTTGACGGATTCTTGTCTACTACCATTAATATGTCGTACTACACAGATTCGAAACGTTTGCAGCAAGAATTAGAGCTTCCTATCGATAAAAGATCTGGTAGACGCTATGGCCCACCTGCGTCAAAGCGTTTGATCTTCTTTATCGATGATATGAATTTACCTTACATCGAAACTTACGGAACTCAGAATGCAATTGCATTGCTCACTCAGCACATGTCGTATGGAACCATCTTCGATCGTGCAGATCTTGGATTAAGAAAAGAATTAGTCGACATACAGTATATTGCCGCTATGAACCCAACTGCCGGTAGCTTTACCATCTGCGAGCGCGCCCAGCGTAATTTTGCAACCTTTGCCTGTCTGATGCCTTCAAAGCAAGACTTAACGGTCATTTTCAAGTCCCTGATGGCGGGACATGTTATGGGATACCCGAATGCGGTTGTGGACAGCGTCGATAAAATTGTTGAGGCTTCTTTAATCCTTTACGACGATGTCTGCAAGAAGTTCCTTCCTTCTGCTGTCAAATTTACATATAACTGGAATTTACGTGAATTAACGAATGTGTTCCAAGGTATCTGTTTGATGAAGCAAGGTGAATACAATACTTTTAGCGATGTTGTTAAAATTTGGATGCACGAATTCGCTCGTGTCATCTCAGATCGTTTTTTCAACATTTCTGAATTAGAGGTTTACGAGACACTATTACGCGAAATTATGAAGAAGCAATTGGGTATTTCCAATCAAGACGAATACTTCGCCGCACCTATTATCTTCACAAACTTCGCTTCTTCTGCAACTGGGTCATACCTTCCAGTTGCAAGTATGGAGGCCTTAAAGAAAGTAGTCGATAACAAGTTGTTTGAATACAATGAGTCCAACGCTATGATGGATTTGGTCTTATTCGAGCAGGCAGCAGAGCATATTGCACGAATTTCTCGAATTATTGCAAATCCTTCTGGAAATGCCATGTTGATTGGTGTTGGTGGATCCGGTAAACAATCTCTTTCTCGTTTAGCTGCGTTTATTTCAGGTTACGAAGTTCGACAATTGCAAATTACTGGTTCTTTCCGTGTTGACGATTTATTAGAAGCTTTCCGGGAAATGTTTAAACAAGCTGGTGTGAAAGGCATTCAAATTCTTTTCTTGATGACTGATACTCAGGTCGTAGACGAAAGATTCTTAATTTACATCAACGCCATTTTAGCTTCAGGATGGATTTCTGGATTATTCCCGAAGGATGAGATTGACGGTATGTTAGGAAATCTGCGTAACGAAGCGAAGGCGAATGGAATTCCCGATATGCCAGAGGCCATGATACAATTCTTGATTAGTCGTGTTAAGACAAATTTAAAGACTGTGCTTTGCTTTTCTCCTGTCGGTGATATTTTCCGCGTTCGTGCTCGTCGTTTCCCTGCCTTGATTATGAATACTTGTATTGATTTCTTCCATCCATGGCCAAGAGAAGCTTTGATCTCTGTCGCTTTCAAGTTCTTGGGTGACGTTGATTTACCAACCGCTGAAATTCGTAACCAGTTGGCAATTCACATGGCTGAAGAGCACTTGTCTGTTACAGATCGATCACAGAAATATCTGCAGACTCAAGGCCGTTATAATTATGTCACTCCAAAGTCGTACCTTGAGTTAATCGGTTTTTATAAGTACCTTTTGGATTTGAAGCGTGCCGCTGTAACAAAGCTGATTGATCGCTTAGATGTTGGTTTATCCACTCTTCGTAAGACTGCTGCAGATGTGGCCGAGCTTCAAATTGATTTAACCCATCGTTTGGAGTTAGTCGCCGAAAAGCAAATTGCTACGAATAATTTATTGCAAGAAATTGGTGTGCAACGCGCTGAAATTGCTACGAATAATTTATTACAAGAGATTGGTGTGCAACGCGCAGACGCTGATGTGCAAAACGAATTAGCGAATGCCGAGGCAGGAAAAGCTTCTATTGCATCTGAGGAAGCTGCTCGAATCGAAAGCCAAGCAGAAACAGAATTAGCGCAAGCTAAACCCGCCATGGAAGCAGCAAAGGAAGCTGTTGACTGCTTGTCAAAGAATATGTTAACAGAGTTGAAATCTTTGTCTGCACCTCCATCAGGTGTCGATTTAATCACTTCTGCTTGTTTGATCTTAATCGAAAGGGAATACAAGAACTTTAAGTGGGATAGAGCCAAGAAAATGATGGCAAATGTTGATCAATTCAAGCAAAAGTTACAAGCATACCGTGGTGAGGATATGACTGAAGATGAAATTAAGCGTTTGGAGCCATTCCTACAGAATGAACTGTTCGATCCAAAGATCATGGAAAGTAAGTCCATGGCAGCAGCAAACTTGTGTAATTGGGTTGTCAACATTGTCAAGTTCAACCGTATTTACGTCAAGGTGAAGCCTTTGATGGATCAATTAGACGCAGCTCGTGCTACTAAGGCGGGTGCGGAGGCTTCTTTAGCCGCCGCCCAAGCAGTTGTTGCCAGTGTCGAGATGAAACTAAAGGCTTTGAGTGAGAAGTTTGAGGAGGCTACAAACGAAAAGGCGGTGGTTGAAGCTCAAGCTGCTGCTGGTAAAGCAAGATTAGGGCTTGCTGAGCGTTTAGTCGGTGGTCTTTCTTCTGAAAATGAGCGCTGGGGAAAGGAAATTGAGTCCTTAAGGAATGCATCTACGACTCTGATCGGTGATTGTATGCTTGCAGCTGGTTTCGTCTCTTATGTTGGTTCTTTCGATCAAGTAAACCGAGAATTCCTCTGGAAGAGTACCTGGACACCGGATTTGGAGGAGCGTCAACCGAGAATTCCTCTGGAAGAGTACTTGGACGCCCGATTTAGAGGAGCGCCAGATTCCTTTAACAAAAGGTGTTGATCCTCTTTCTGTCTTAACAAACGACGGTATCAACGCTAAAATGATTTCACAAGGTCTTCCAGCAGATCGCATTTCCATTGAAAACGGTTCTATCATCATGAATTGCAAACGTTGGCCATTATTAATTGATCCTCAAACCCAAGGTATCAAGTGGCTTCGCAACAAGGAAGAAGCGAATGGATTGGAAGTCTTCCAGCTCAATCAAAAAGGATGGCAGCGAAAAGTTGAACAGGCCATCACGAACGGTCGCGTCATTATTATTGAGAATTTAGGTGAAGATATTGATGCAACTTTGGATCCGGTCTTATCTCGCGCCATTTATAAGAAAGGTCGTAATATTTACTTACGATTCGGTGGAGAGGAAGTCGAATATGATAACAAATTCCAATTGTACCTTCAAACAAAGTTATCTAACCCTCACTATAAGCCTGAAATTGCTGCCCAATGTACGTTAATCAACTTCATCGCGACAGAACGCGGTTTAGAAGATCAGTTATTAGCAAAGGTCGTCGGTGCTGAAAGACCGGAATTGGAAGAAAAAGCTCAGGCCTTGCAAGCAGCCTTCCAACAGTATAAAATCCAGTTGGTGCAGTTAGAGGATGATTTGCTCGAACGTTTGGCCAATGCTCCTGAGGATATTCTTTCTGATGTTCCGTTGATTGAAGGTTTAGAAGCCACGAAACTTGCAGCCAAGGAGATTGGTATTGCAGTCGAAGAGGGTAAAAAGACCGAAATCGATATTAACTTAGCGCGTGAAATTTATCGTCCAGTTGCCTCAGAAGGTGCTATGCTCTACTTCTTATTGACCAAATTATGTACGATTGAGCATATGTATCAGTATTCTTTGGACTCCTTTGTTAATTACTTTTATAAATCAATTGAGAGAGCCCAACCAGCCGAAAAACTTCCAGATCGTGTCGTCAACTTGCGTTCTTCTTTACGTATTACCATGTATACCATGGTTAGTCGTGGACTTTTCGTCAAGCATAAGTTAATTTTCTTAGCTCAATTAACTTTCAATTTAATGAAACGTGGTAATTTAGGAGAAGACAATCAGTTAAATGATGTTCACTTCCAGTTCTTATTACGTGGCCCACGTAGAGAAGGTGAAGAAAATCCTTTATCATGGTTGTCCAAATCTGCTTGGGACTCTTGCCTTGCTTTATCTGATATGGAAGAATTTAACAAATTTCCTTCCGATTTAGTTGAAGCCGCCCCTCGTTTCCGTGAATGGTTCAATGCTATTACTCCAGAATCCGAAAAGCTTCCATTAGATTGGGCTGGTTTAGACCGCACTCCTTTCCAGAAGATGTTAGTTGTTCGTTGTTTACGTCCTGATCGTATTGCCACAGCTTTGACTGAATTTATTCGCGTCGTTTTGCCTGACGGAAATGCCTATGCTGATTGTGACAGTGCATTGTCTTCCTTCGCCATTTTAGACTCTTGTTTAGGTGATTCTTCACCAACCATCCCTATTTACTTCATTATTAGTCCTGGTGCCAACGTTATGGGTGATTTAGATAACCTTGCTCAGAAATACGGTTTTATTCCAGGTGAAACATACCACAATGTTTCTATGGGACAGGGACAGGATGTCATTGCTATGAGAAATCTTGAAATGGCACATCGTCAAGGTCATTGGGTCGTTTTGAACAACGTGCATTTGATGCCTCGTTGGTTGATTGAGTTGGAAAAGAAACTTGATGAATTTGCTTTAGAAGGATCAAATAAGAAATTCCGATTATTCTTATCCTCTGATGCAGCCAACTCTATTCCAATCGGTTTACTCAATCGTTGTATCAAGATTACTAACGAACCACCAGCAGGATTAAAAGCTAACATTAAGAGAGCCTTTGCTTCTTTGAATAAAGAATCATTTGAGGATTATGATAGTAAGATGAAGTCAATTCTCTTCGGATTATGCCATTTCCATGCTATTATGTTAGAAAGAAAGCAATATGGTCCAATGGGATTCAATATGATGTATCCTTTCTCTATTGGTGATTTACGTGATTCTGCTGTCGTCCTTCAAAATTATATGGAAAATTCTGGTGGTGGAAAGATTCCATGGGCTGATTTACGATATATCTTCGGAGAGATTATGTATGGAGGTCATATTGTCAATGATTTTGATCGCAAGATGTGTAATACCTATCTTGACTTCTTTATGAAGGATGAATTATTAGATGAAACTGAACTTTTCCCATACAATGATGAAGAAAAGACTCTTTCTTTCATGTCACCTGCACCAACTGCATATGATAAATACCTTGAGCATATTGAGACCACTTTAACTCAAGATACTCCAATTGCTTTCGGTCTTCATCCTAATGCTGAAATTGATTTCAGAACGACTCAATCGAACCGTATCTTAGCGACAATCCTTGATTTACAAGACCGTGAAGTTAATACCGGTGAAGGTGCTATGTCTCCAGATGAAGTTGCTAATGCTTGTTTAGTCGATATTCTTGATCGTTTTGGTGAGAAGAAATTTGATGTTGAGGATATTGCTCGATCATTAGAGGAACAAGGACCTTATCAAAACGTGTTCATGCAAGAGATGGATGTCATGAATGTTCTCTTAGGTGAGATGGTACGTTCGTTACGTGAATTAGCATTAGGTTTTGCTGGTGAATTAACAATGTCTGATGCAATGGATGCACTAAAGAATGCTCTTTATCTTGATCGTGTTCCAGCTACTTGGTCCAAGAGATCTTGGCCTTCTTTAAGACCTTTATCATCCTGGTTAAGTGACTTTAATAGTCGTTTAACACAATTAGAGGAATGGCAGAATAATCCTGCTGATATTCCTAAAGTAACATGGTTGTCAGGTTTATTCAACCCACAATCTTTCTTAACTGCTATTTGCCAGGTTACTGCACAAAAGAATCAATGGGAATTAGATAAACTTGTTACTTGGACTGATGTCACCAAGAAAATCGCCGTTGATGAAGTAGAAGGTTTATCACGTGATGGTGCTTATATCATTGGTTTACAATTACAAGGAGCTCGTTGGGATACCACCACTGGTTTCCTTGAACGTTCAAAGCCAAAGGAAATGTTTTGTAAGATGCCAGTGATCAACGTCAAAGCTTTGGCAGCTGATAAGGTCGATGTTTCCCAGGGTATTTATGTCTGCCCTACCTACAAGACTGAATTCCGTGGTCCAACATTCGTCTTCTGTGCTCAATTGAAGACTAAAGCTCCATCAGGCAAGTGGGTGCTCGCTGGTGTTGCTTTGATCATGGATGTTCAATAAAATGTTCGCCGACTACACCCGCTCTCCTGGTTTATTGTTGATTGCGAGGATCTGTTAGAATATTAATTCAATAATTGCATAGACAAATAAAAGTGAAGATCGAGATTCATGAATAGTAGTTTTCGTTAATTTAGTTTTTTTTATCAGGGTTAACAACAAAAGTATTAAAAGAAAAACAAAGTCTCGATAATAAGAAAGAAAAATAAAAGAAAAAGCTTTTGAATTGACTTGGTATTGATATGATATAATATATATATGTAAATTAATGAATTAATAAATTAAAATGAATCATAATCATCTTTATGTAACAACAACAACACAAACCAATAATCATAGTATTTCATAACTTCCTCTTTAAATTACTGTATATCTACGTGTTAGAATGTAGTTGAAGCAAAGGTTGTGTTATTATTATTCTTATTATGATTGTTAGTCGTAGTAGCAGTAGAGGTAGAAGAAGAAGTATTATACTACAAGAATGAACGAGCCAATATCTATAACTACCATCATTGTTTACATGCTTTCAATAGTGATGCCATGCCGATAATTAGCTTAATTGCCATGAAACAAAGAAAAAAAGAAGCTCAAAGGAATTAAAAGAAATCAATAAATATAATGGAAAAGGATTGAAAAACAAATGAAGCCAAATCGAAACACAAGCAACAAAGAACAAAGATTTCATCTTCTTGTTTCTCTTTTCTTCTACTTCATCATTCACTTTATCCTAGAAAACGTTTTAAATGTATAATATGTAAGAAAAGAAGAAGTCATCATCATCATTGATATATATATATTGATCTCTTGTCTATTATAATAATTATTATTATGATTAGAAGATTGTTTGCAACTGGTAAAAAATATACATATCTCCCACTGTCTCGCTGTCTCTTAGATCTTTATATTTATTTCACACTCTCATCATACACACTAGGAATATCTATATATATTCATTTATTTACAAATCATTCAACGTGAAAGAAAGGTTAGTTAATACAGAATAGTGATCTTAGGTAAACCTTTTCTTCACAAGTAAATAGGCGGTTGTCCCAAGATAGAAACCCCCATTCAGTAGACTGAACATAAAGATCGTCCAGACTAATAAAGGGATCGTTGAGACCATAAAATCACATCCTTCACTAGCATCTGACAGATCACCATTATAAGCTTCTGTGACCACACAACTGTCTTGTATGGAGTTATAACAGTAACAATTCCACCAGACAACCTCTTGATTGATAGTGCATTGTTTAGCGCTGTCAATCTCTTCTAAATCACCAATAAACTGTGGTAAACCTTTCTTTAATTGAAATTTAATACAACCAGATAAACCATGATTGGTTGTGAAAAAATGATTTGCAAAGGTAAAATCAATTAATGCAATAATCGAATTAATAATATAGAAAATTAATAATAGATTTAATCCTTTTTCACCACGAATGAATGGGAAATTACATGATTTAATGAAAAAAATTAATACATTAATCGTTGTAGCTATTATACATCCGATAAGGGCGGAGGGGCCGTAGAGGGTGGTGGTGTAAATACAGAAGAAACATTCCATGAGTATGGACAAGGCGAGTACTCGATGAAACTGTTGAATAAAACGAATATCAAGACGACAAGGATCTAGTTCAGTTTCTTCATGACTTTCATCACCATCATCATCATCTTCGATTGTTAGTGGTTGATCATTGTTGTTATTATGCTCTTTTGGTAATAGGTTTTCTTCTTCATCTTGTTCGATGATTTCGCTTTCTATGTCGATGGACGGTGCACCAGAAGATTCTAAACAAATCATATTACCAATACATTCATTAGTGTCAAGTCGATTTCAAATCAAAAAAGGGTCAACTTACTCAATCGTGTTAACTGGATACTTTTAGATGCACTCATAGAAAACAAAGTCCCTGTCATTCTCTATTGACTAAAATCAATCGCTTTACTCTAACAAATTCTCAATCAATGAAATTCTAATCTAATTACGAGGAGGGTAGGTCAGGAGTGTTCTACTTGACTTTGATATCGAGGTTTCTTAGTTCTTGTCTTCTTTGTGCTTCAATTAACAAAAGTTTTGTTGGGAATGTTGCTTGTGAGTGCATAGTTGTGTTTCGAGGGTGAGGTCACACACACCCCTTGCACCCCCGGGCTCTTGTGTAATGCAAATTTATGGAAAGAGTGGCCGTGATGAGGCCGAAAGTGGAGTTCTTTTTGTCGGTAAGATGATGTTGATTACCGAGAAGGATTTTTTTTTTTGAAACTGTTTGGGTGATTCCTTAATTAATTTGAAAGTTTAAAAGGGGTATAAGCTTTGAACAGTAGGGATTCAGAGATTGGAGTTGTGTTTGATAGGTGGTTTTCTTAGAGAGGATAAATCATGAAACTGTCAAAGGAGGATGCAAAGGTAACCATTATTGTCACTTCTTCTCATTCTCCGTTTCTTACCTTTGCCCAAACTTTTCGCAGGCCTTCTTTGAGGAGTATCATCTACCTCGACGCACCCGTAATTTTGATAAAGAAGAAGTATATAAAGGCAAGCATGATAGAAAGAAAGCTTTCTATAGACGAGTACTCGCCAATGAAGAAGACAGAGGAGAACTATACCCCGTTTGGAAGGCAGGTTGGAATACCTTTGCTGATTTTGGTATCGGTATAGGTATTTACTTTGCTCAACTATTAGTTTTAGCAATCGTTTGTTTTATAACTGGAGGAATTCTTATCCTTGGTGCACATGAATATGCTACTGACGATTATGGTGTTTCTAATGGAGAAGATCCATTTTTCTTTATTACAGCTGCATGTCCTACACCTACTAATATTACTGTAACATTAGGTTGTCCAACAGGGTATAGTGATTGTACTGCTGATTATTTACCGAATTGTGATATTCCTCGTAACGTTATTATTGGTGATCTAGCAATGTCCTTGATCTTTGCTTTTGCCATCTTTGCATCAAAATATTTAGAAGATGCAATCAAAGAAAAATTAGATACATCAGTACAAACCATCTCTGACTATTCTGTTGAAGTGCTTGATCCTGAACCAGATGCTGATAATCCTGATGAATGGTATGAATTCTTTTCAAGATTTGGATCAGTACGTTATATATCTATTATCAGGAAAAATGAAAAAATTGTCTATAATTGTTTTCATAAACATAAATTATTACATAAATTACATTCTTTACAAGAACAATTACAACAATTACCACCCACTAATAATATAGGTGGAAGAGCAATGACATTAACAGAACAACAAAATTATCAAAATCATTATTATGAACAAATCCAGAAAAAAATTAATCAATTATATAAAAAAATTGATAAAATTGATACGAAATTATCAAAACAATATCTACATTCATTTCGTGTATATCGTATATATGTTACTTATGAATATGAAGAACATCAAAGATTATGTTTACAATCATTAGAAGTACCTGATATTTATGCAAAATTTGATATTAAAGATTTATCAAATATGAAAAATTTATTTCGTAATGAAAATGTATTAAATGTTATTGAACCTGTTGAACCTGATAATGTTCTATGGCAATATTTAGCATATGAACACTCCAATAAGCGCTTATTTCGGATCTTTGTATCTTACGCTACAACCATATTAACCTTTACTGCAGTATGGTATAGTATTGTAGCAGCCCAATCATATCATAATTCAGTATTTTTAGGTTTTGTTATAGCAGTATTTGATTCATTATTACCAATCATCTTTGAAATCTATACTGATATCACATTACCAATATCAGAAAGTTCCAAACAATCAAATTTACAATTAAGATTATTTTTAGCACGTTTATTATTATCAACATTAATACCTTATTTACAAACAAATTGGAATAAAGTATTAACAACATCTTTTATACAACAAATTATTATTATTCAATCATCAGCATGTTTTATTACACCAATTATATCATTATTAGATATTGGTAATGTGATTCGACGTAATTATTTTGCCTATTATCAATCTGATACACAACAAGAATTAAATTTAAAATGGTCAGCATCAGAATGGTCATTAGCTGATAAATATACGGGTATATCGAAAGTACTATTCGTTTCTTTATATTATTCAATACTAGTGCCTTATTCTTTATATTTAGCAATGATTGCATTCTTATTAATGTTTTTCTTTGATCGTTATTTATTATTAAGAAAATGGAAAATATTACCATTATTTGATGAATCTATTGCAATACGTTTACGTCAACAAGCAATATTAGCAGTTGCTGCACATATGTTTGTAACAATACGTTTTATCTATTCATGGCCAATGGATCAAGTATGGCATCATAAAGATACGAATTTATATGAAAAAGTAAATAAACGTCCATCATGGAATGTATTACATTTTGAAATTAAAGATTGGCATTCATCTGCACAACGTGATTATTTACCATATTATTATGCTGGTATGATTGTAGTCTTTGTATTAGCACTCTATGTATGGGTACTTTATCCTTTATCGGAATATTGTAAGCGTTTATTTTGTTATAATTTACATCTCATCGGCGAAGCACAAGATATCTCCTTTAGTCAAGTCAATCATAATATAACAATCTATGAACCTGCATATCCATTTCGTGAGACAAAATTTCTTTGTTCACATTTAATTGATGTGAAAAAAGAACATCGTCCATCCTTTGTGACAGCCTATGATGATGAAAATCATGATATCTCTTATTATATACCAGAGATACACCGTCCACATGTATTATCTATTATAAAATATTATTCCAAGGAATTTGAAGAAGAATATATTAAAAGTAATCCAACATCAGAACTTGCGAATAAAGTTGAAGAATTTTTAAAGAAAGAAAGAAATAAAAGTGATAAAGAGAAAAATAAAGATAATAATAATAAATCGATTATGCCACGATCACAGTTAGTCACATTAGATGATAATGATGAATCAGACGAAGATGACGATAATTCTATTAATATTGAGATGATAGAAGCAGGCAATATGAAGAACCCATCATCAGCAGTACCGAGAATATCTCTCCCTCGCTCTCCTTCTGTTAGGAAATCTTCTGAACCACCTCAGAATTCGAAAGGAAATCTATTACGACAGTCGTATCATGATCGTATTCGCGACTCATATCATGCGCTACCATTACATGTTGAACTTGATCATCGTACAAACCCGCAAGAGCAGTTACGTCAGTTACAAGGGAATCTTCCAGAGGAGTTGAAACAAAAGATTGCATCAAAGGAAGTCGAACGAGTTCCTACATTAGCTGAAAGATCAATTGGGAAAAGACCATTTCAAAGATTCTCTGGAGTGCGGCAAAGTTTAGAGCAAGATGACAACGAGAATGAGAACAATAATCGTCGAAATGCTCGCTCTTCGGCATCATCGGGATTGTTTAGGCAATCAACAAAGATCACACCTCAATTCTCGGACTCCCCTCCGAAACAGAATTATAGGAAAAATCGAAGTTATAACTATTCAGACGATTGAACCCGCTTCAATTGCCACCAACCCAGCTTTTGAAGAGTAATTTCTCCACCTTTGCGGCTCTTTCTTGTCGACGCTCATCGGGATATCAAGATCCCAGGAACTGTTTCACAAACCGAAACTTGAAGAAGTATTGTTTGTATTCAGCAGAAATGTAAGGAATAAGGAAGAGACAGAAATTTAGCCAACAGGGATTCTTTTTAACTTCAATTAGTCGTTTCACACACAAAACAAATATCATAGCATGTAAAGACAGAAGATTGGGTGAACTATGACATAAGTTAATGCGCTATTTTACTAATCTACAATTTCCAAAAATCCAAGTAAAACACTGTTAGATTTATTGTGGGAGGATGAGTGCAAAGCCAAGGGAGAATATGGAACAAGGTGAAAGGGAGGGGAAGAAACTAAAGAGCTTCTTAAGGGCATCAGCTTGATTGCTTTCGAATTTTTTAGCTTTTTTAATCACAGAAACCAACAATTATAAGAGAAGGGTAACTTTCGAATAACTGGCAGAGAGTACTGTGACAACCTTTGTAATACCGTTTAACGGTAAGACTTCTGGTAACGAGCACGGGCACCTGGACCACCGAACTTCTTTGGTTCGCATCTGCGAGGATCAGAGACCAATAAAGTACGATCGTAGCTGATTAAGGTTTCCTTGATTTGACGCTTGGAAGCCTCGTCAACGAACTTCTGGTAGTAAGCAACGATACCTCTAGCGATAGCCTGGCGGATAGCATAGATTTGAGCAGTAGTACCACCACCCTTGACGCGGACACGGATGTCAACGTTGGAGAACTTGTCTTGGCCTAAAACAAGGATTGGTTCCAGAATCTTTAATCTTAAAATTTCAGGTTGAACTAAAGTAATTGGAGAACCATTCACTTTAATCAATCCAGATCCCTTCTTGACGAAAGCAGCAGCAGTTGCGGTCTTCTTGCGACCAAAGGTTGAAACACTTTCACTCATTGTTTTATTTGTTGTTGGCTTAAACTTTAATTGATGGAAGGCCAGTGTGAATTGGCCACTCATTTTCATCTGCTGTATATAAACGCGTTTTGAAACAAGGAAAAAGTGCTTTTTTGTTTTACTTTTCAATATTTTACGTTGTATAGAAAACTTTCTATAGAAGTAAGTGCGACTTTATCTTAGCATTGAAAGAAGCGGAATCCTGTTAAGAAACTAATTTTAATAAGGGTTGTGTAACGTATCTTAGAAGTATAGATATACAAACGCTATATTTCGAAAAGAAGGAAGTCCTTTATGAGAACATGAAAGATCTTATATATATTTTATTGATATTAAAAATTAAAACTGAATGCTGTAACAAATGGTATTAGGCTTTTATTTATTATTATTTATTTTTGTCTCTTAATTTTTACAATTATTTACAAAATATGATGTGGATTTGTGTATTTCACTCCGAGCTAGCAGTTACACGGCATATTCCTCTTGTAATGCCTCAACACCTCTGGTTTCGAGAATAATCTGAGCTAAAAGAGCTTCACCAAGATTATCTGTTGCTGTGAATTCATCGATCTCGATGACACCAGAATCGTCTAAATCGAATACTGGCCAAACTTTCTCTACAATTTGTGCGATTGTAGAACGATCAATATTATAAATTCGAAAAGTCTTAATTAGAGCACGAGTAATCTCAGATTTATCCAAGCTATCTGATTCATCATCATCCCAGTAAGCAAACCATTCGTAAATATCCTCCTCTAAACTTGGTGGTTCAGGTTTTGGTCCGAGAGGGAAACGACAAATGAGATAAGAAAGCACTCCATTAACCTCATCAATAAACTCTTCGTAAGAAATAACACCATTTTTATCTTTATCCCATTGTGGAAATAAAGAATCGACATCAGCTTCAATTTGATGGAAATCGAGATCAATTTGTCCTTTTAGACCATCTATTAACTCTTGATATGACACGGAACCATCCCCATTTGTATCAAAGTATTGAAACCATGCAAGTGGATCCTTTTTTAGATCGGGAATAACTTTTATCGATTCGAAACCTTTTGAGCAGACAAGACAGGTGTACGGAAATGAGGAGGAGCTTACAGGAGGCACGGTAACAACCATAGCTTGATGTAAACATTCAACGTGATATAAGTGACAACAAACTATTTCACCAGCTTTATCGAGTAACTGAGCTGTCTGCTTCTTCGTCAAAGATTCGTAACAGTAAGCACATTCTCGATTGTCCCAAGCTTTGAGTGCAGCAGAGCAAGGAGTGGGGGAATTTGCAAGAAATGTTGCCATTCTTTATAATTGCAATTCTTTTATGATTGTTCATGAATTCTTTGAGAGGAGTTCACTGAGGTTACTAGGTGAGCTGAAAGGGTGAAGTAAAGAGAATTCGGACAGTGCTCTCGTTAGAGAAGATTTTTGTTTCGCAAGTTCGG
>VFQN01001663.1_pt1 | contig 36375 bp, 34 predicted proteins | sample 3512371 | NCBI WGS metagenome assembly VFQN01 (sample SAMN10412370, study PRJNA504923) | tailings metagenome | isolation source: Replicate 2 from Balatoc abandoned mine | place: Philippines: Itogon, Benguet | collected 2017-08-28
ACGAGCTCTTCCTCGACGAGGAAGGCAAGAAGATCTCCAAGTCCAAGGGCAACGGTCTCTCGGTCGAGGAATGGCTGCGTTACGCCTCGCCCGAATCGCTGGCGCTCTACATGCACCAGCAGCCGCGGCGCGCGAAGCGGCTCCATTTCGACGTGATCCCGCGCGCCATCGACGACTATCTCTCGCTGGTCGAGAAGCTGCCGAAGGAAGAGCCGGCGCGCGCGCTGGAGAATCCCGCCTGGCACATCCATGACGGCGCGGCGCCGGCAAACTCGGCGGCCGGCGTGACCTTCGGCATGCTGCTCAACCTGGCCGGCGTCGCCAACACCGAGGACAAGGATGTCCTCTGGCAGTATCTGCGCCGCTACGTGCCCGGCGCCACGCCCGAGAACGCGCCCTATCTCGACCGACTGCTTGCGGGCGCCGTGGCCTACTACCAGGACTTCGTGAAGGCCTCGAAAAAGTTCCGGCTGCCCAGCGAGCGCGAACGGCCGGCGTTGCAGGACCTGCTCGAGACGCTGCGCACGCTGCCCGAGGATGCGACGGCGGAGCTCATCCAGGACGAGGTGTACGAGGCGGGCAAGCGCCACTTCGCCAAGGAAGAGCTGCGGCAGTGGTTCAAGACGCTCTACGAGGTGCTGCTCGGCAGCGAGCAGGGGCCGCGCATGGGTGCCTTCATCAAGCTCTACGGCCGCGACAATGTCGTGAAGCTGATCGAACGCGCGCTGGCCGGCGAGGACCTGGGCAAGGCAGCGTAGGGACCAGCGACATGCATGACGGCGTCGTCTTCGATTATCTCAATCCCGACGTGCCCGCCGGCCTGCGCCTGCTCGACGTTCCCCTGGTTCGCGCCAACCGCGAGACGATCAAGGGGTATGGCGAGATCGTGCGCGATCCGAAGAAGCAGAAGATCGAGATCGTGCCGTGGCCACTCAGCGGCTCCCGTAAGCTCGATGCCGGCACCGGCGTCGAGGGCGGCACAACCGAAGGCATCTTCACGTGTGAATGGCGTGGCAACGAGCTGATCGGCCGCAACGAGGCGGTCGGCGGCCATTACGTCATCGGCTTCCGCGACCTGCCCGAGACGGTGCGGCCCGGCGTGAAGCTGAGCAAGGGGCGCGTGCTCCTGTGGCACTGCAACTATCACCCCGATGGCGGGCAGCTCTTCTGGCCGCTCGACGGCAAGCCGTTCGTCGTGCCGGCCGCCCTGCCGGGCGACGATCTCCAGCCCGAGACCTTCAAGGCCTTCTGGTCCGACGGCAGCGTCGGCATCTACATCCACCCCGGCATCTGGCACGAGGGCGTGTTCCCGGTGAACGAGACCGGGCGCTTCTTCGACAAGCAGGGCAAGGTGCATGCCCGGGTGAGCTGCGATCTCGCGCGGGAGTTCGGCGTGCTGCTCAACGTGCCGTTGCCGCAGGGCTGAAGTCCACCGCCGCCCGGAAGACCCGCGACAGGGCGGCGATCGCTTCGGGCCGCCCCATCGCGGCCTCGTCCTGGGCCATGATTTCCCAGACGGATCCTTCCACGGCGGCGAGCGCCACGGCGAGCTGCCTGGCGTCGGCCATCCCCGCACCGGCCGCCGCGAGCTTGGCCTGAAGAGCGGGAACGAACCGGCGTGCTTCCTCTATGATCGCCTGGCGCCCCTGCACTTCGGGTAGTGCCTCGCGCAGGGCTAGCGAAACGTCGAGGCCCTTGCGCTTTTCGACCACGAACGCCGCGATGGCCGCTTCGATGGCCTCCTCCGGCGTGGTGGCTTCCGAAAGGTCGGCGGCGATGACGGCTTCCAGGTAGGCGCGGGTGCGCTGGCGGACGATCTCGACGGCGATTGCGTTCCGGTTCGGGAAGTACTGGTAGAGCGAGCCGACCGAGACGCCAGCCAGTGTCGAGATGCGGGTCGTCGTGCAGGCACCCCATCCATCCCGTCGCAGAATGCGAATGGTCGCCTCGACGATGGCATCCACCGTCGCGGTCGAACGGGCCTGGAGAGGCTTCTTGCGCGGATTCAGGGCGGCCGGCACGGCGAGGCTCCGATGCGAATGGACGGTCAGCGACCGGGTTTCCATTTTCAATGGACCTCAGCCGGAGTCAAAGACATGACAGCCATCCATCTGGTCACGGGAGCCACGTCGGGGCTCGGCCTCGAACTCGTGCGCCTTCTGCTCGCGGAACCCGCGACGCGGGTCGTCGCTGGTGCCCGCCGGCCTGCGGAAGCGCAGGCGCTGCGCAATGCCGCGGGTGAGGATCGCCTGCAGATCCTGCCGCTCGATCTCTCCTCGCTCGCATCGACGGCCGCGTTTGCCGACGCGGTGACGGAGCATCTCTCAGGCGGCCGTCTTTCCTCGATCGCCGCCAATGCTGGTGGCCAGAACGTGCGCACCCGGCACATGACGAAAGACGGCTACGAAGAGACCCTCCAGGCGAACTGGCTGGCGCACGCGATGCTGGCCGAGCGGCTGTTGCCGCTCCTGGAACCACGCGCACCTGTGGTCTTCACCGCGAGCGGCACGCATGATCCTGCTGATCCCGGGGCCCGCCGGTTCGGGTTCAGGGGCGGCATCTATCCCGGAATCGAACGGGTGGCGTGCGGCGATCTCGACGCCAGCGTGCCGGCCAAGCAGCAGGGGATGGATCGCTATGCCACGTCCAAACTGGTGGCCATTCTGCATGTCTATGCCCTCGCGCGCCGTACGCCCGCGGATGGTCCGCGCTGGTTTGCCTACGACCCCGGCCTGATGCCGGGGACGGGGCTGGCGCGCACCCGCTCCGCCTTCGAGCGGTGGGCCTGGTCGACGATCCTGCCGGTGGTGGCGCGGACGATGCCCGGCGCCAGCACGCCGCGCCGATCGGCTGCGACCTGCGCGCGATTGCTCACGGGACGCCTGTTTCCGCAGGAAAGCGGCGTGCATCTCGATTTCTCCGGCCGCAGGACGGCGAGCTCGGCCGATTCCAACCGCCGCGACTGGCAGGACGAGGTCGCGGCATTCGCGGGCGCGGTTTCTCAGGGCTGGCGGCCGGCGGCTGCGGAGACGGCTCCGAGATAGGCGACGATCATCCGCACGATCTCGTCCTCGAAGGCGCGGCTTGCGAGAAAGGGTTGCTCCTCCAGCACCGCGGCGCGGACGATGCCCATGAGGGCGCGCGAGACGACGAAGGCCTGTTCGCGGGTGAGCGGACCGATCAGCGGGTTCGGGCCGCGCCCCACCGTCTCGGCCGCGCGGGCGATGAACGCGGCGACGGGCGCCATCAGCTCGATCCCGTTTCCCTGCGCCAGCAGGGCCTGGACAACCGCCTTGCGGGCGCGCTGGCGGCCGCGGAAGGCGTGGACGATCGCCCGCACCATGGCCCGCACGCGTCCTTCGACCGAGGGATCTCCCTGGCCCTGCAGCGCCCTTCCGACCTCGCCCAGGGCGGCCTCCATCTCGCCGCGCGCCAGAGCCATCAACAGCGCATTCTTGTCGGCGAAGTACTGGTACAGCGTGCCGATACTGACGCCGGCGCGTTCGGCCACCGCGTTGGTGGTGAAGGCGGTGAGGCCGCCCTTTTCGAGAATCTGAGCCGAGGCTTCGACGATCGACGCGACGGTCTGCGCCGCACGCGCCTGGCGCGGCGATCTTCTTTTGGTTTCAGCGACTTGGCGACGTGCGGCCACGGCGGCACCGGGAGTGGGAAGGCGAGTAACCGAACATGAGCATCACTCATATATTCGTCGGCGGCAAGTCATATGGAGGCTTTCGTGCAGTCACTCGCTACTCTCTACATCATCATCCTGCCGCTGGTGCTGGCGGCGGCGTTGGCCGAAGGCATCTGGCAGTCCGGGACGCGGGCGGAGGCCTATGATTGGAAATCCTGGGCCTGCTCCCTGGGGGATCTCGCCGGGCGTCGCCTGCTGGCGTTCATTCCGTACACGCTCGCTGCTCCCTGGCTCGGCTGGATGTATGAGCATCGTGTCTTCACGCAGTCGCTCGACAGTGTGTGGTCCGTGTTGCTGCTCTTCATCGGACTCGAGTTCTTCTACTACTGGTTCCATCGCGCCAGCCACACGGTGCGCTGGTTCTGGAACTCGCACTCCGTCCATCACTCGCCCAACCAGTTCAACTTCGCCATGGCCTATCGCCTGGGATGGATCGGCCGCTTCACCGGCACGTCGCTCTTCTTCATGCCGCTGGTACTGCTGGGCTTCACGCCCGAGACGGTGCTGACGGCGCTGTTTCTGAACCTGCTCTATCAGTTCTGGATCCACGCCGACTGGATTCCGAAGCTCGGCTGGCTCGAGTCCGTTCTCAATACGCCCTCCGCACATCGCGTCCATCACGCGCGCAATCCGGAGTATCTCGATGCCAATTTCGGTGGCGTGTTGATCGTCTTCGACCGCCTGTTCGGCACCTATGTGCCCGAGCGCGACGACCTGCCTTGCGACTTCGGCCTGGTCTCGCCCGCCGTGTCGTCGCGCAACCCGTTCGTGCTGAACTTCGGCCCTTGGGTGGGACTCGCGAAGGACCTCGCCACGGCGCGCTCCGCCCGGGAAGTCTGGATGTATCTGGTCGGGGCGCCGGGCTGGCGCCCCGACGGAACGGGTCTCACGGCGGCCGAGCTACGCAAGGCACACGCGTTGCGGACCGAGAGGGCCGAAGCTCAGGCAGTCATGACGTAATCTCCCTTGAGCCGTCCGATCGGCGACGACAGATTGGCGCAAAGGAGAACGCCATGGCCAGGGACAAGGTCTGCGTCGTGATCGGGGCAGGCGATGCGACGGGCGGCGCCATTGCCCGCCGCTTCGCCCGCGAGGGCTACACCGCCGTCGTCACGCGCCGTAGTGCCGACAAGCTTCAGTCGCTCGCGGCGCGCATCGTGGAGGAGGGCGGCCGGGTCCATCCTTTCGGCTCCGACGCCCGCGACGAGTCACAGGTCGAGGCGCTGTTCCGCGAGATCGAGACCGACATCGGGGAGGTCGAGGTCTTCGTCTTCAACATCGGTGGCAACGTGCGCTTCGACATTCGTGACACGACCTCCCGGGTCTATCGCAAGGTCTGGGAAATGACGGCCTTCGCCGGCTTCCTGACGGCGCGCGAAGCGGCCAGGGCGATGGTGCCGCGCGGCCGCGGCACCATGCTCTTCACCGGTGCCACCGCCTCCATCCGCGGCGGCCGCGGCTTTTCGGCCTTCGCCGGCGGCAAGCACGCCGTGCGGGCGCTGGCGCAGTCGATGGCGCGTGAGCTAGGGCCCCAGAACATCCATGTCGCACATGTCATCGTCGACGGCGCCATCGACACCGAATGGATCAAGGCCAACTTCCCGGACCGCTACAATGCCGGTCCCGACGCGATCCTCGATCCCGACGACATCGCGGAGACCTATTGGCAGGTTCATCGCCAGAAGCGCAGCGCCTGGACCTTCGAGATGGACCTCCGGCCGTGGAAGGAGACTTGGTAGAATCAGGGTCGGCCTCTACCGTGGAGGCTGCGCCCCGCGCACGAGCCGGCCCGGACGTTCTCCGGTGAGTTCGTCATTCTGCAGCGTCTCGACGCCGGCATTGAACGTGTGCCGGTAGCCCGAGGCGCGCTGCACCAGGCGGCGGCCGCCGGTCGGCAGGTCGTAGGCCACTTCGGGGCGCTTCAGGACGAGGGCGTCGAAGTCGATCACGTTGATGTCGGCCTTGTGGCCGGGCGCCAGCAGGCCGCGATCCATCAGCCCATAGGCCTCGGCCGTGCCGCGCGTCTGCTTGGCGATCAGGAATTCGAGGCCGAGCCTGGGTCCGCGGGTACGGTCGCGGCCCCACAGGGTCAGCAGGGAGGTCGGCGAGGAAGCGTCGCAGATCACACCGACATGGGCACCGCCGTCAGCGATGCCGAGCACCGATGCGGGGTCGGTGATCATCTCGTGCACGACGTCGAGGCTGCCATAGGCATAATTCTCGAAGGGCAGCATCAGCAGGCCCTTGCCGCCGCGCGACATCATCTCCTCGAGCGCCACCGCCTGCGGTGTGCGTCCGGTGCGCTGGGCGATGGCGGCGATCGAGTCCTTGCTATCCGGTTCATAGTCCGGCCGCTCGCCGATCGGGAACATGCGGTGGAAGGCCTCGGCCATGAAGGCGCGCGGGTTGGGTTCCTGTCGCCCGTCGGTGAGCGCCTTGCGCAGATCGGCGTCGGCGACGAGGCGCTGGTAGCGCTCCTCGGGGGACAGCTTGCGCATGTCGAGCCAGGCGCGATGGCCGGCGAACGGATGCGCCGTCGTCTCGAGGCCCATGATGACGCCGATCGGCCGCGAGCCGACCTGCGCATTGGCCATCCGGCCACTTAGGCGCACCGCGTTGATCTGGTCGAGTGTCTCGCGCCACAGCTTGGGCTGGGCATCGACCTGGACCAGCAGGCAGGAGAGCGGACGCCCCGCTAGCTTCGCTGCCGTATCCAGCGCCTCGAACTCGCCCGGCCCGAAGTCGGAATTGACCTGCAGCACGCCGCGGCCGGCGCGCTTCATGCCCTGGGCGATGCCCAGCAGTTCGGCCTCGCGGGCGCTGAGCGACGGCGTGAAGCGCCCGTCGCGCGCCTTGTGCTTGGTAGTTCGTGAGGTGGTGAAGCCCATCGCGCCGGCATGCAGCGCCTCCTCGGTTAGGCGCGCCATCTCCTCGATCTCGCGCTCGGTCGGCAGCTCGGCATGGTCGGCGCCGCGGTCGCCCATCACGTAGAAGCGCAGCGCGCCGTGCGGCAGCTGCGCCGCCACGTCGACGGCGCGGTCCATCGAGGCCAGCGCGTCGAGATAGTCGGGGAAGGATTCCCAGTTGAACTTCACGCCCTCGCTGAGGACGGTGCCGGGAATGTCCTCGACGCCTTCCATCAGGTTGATGAGATAGGCCGAGGCGCCCGGACGCACCGGCGCGAAGCCGACGCCGCAATTGCCGAAGACCGTCGTCGTGACGCCGTGCCACGAGGACGGCGTGACGAACGGGTCCCACGTCGCCTGGCCGTCGTAGTGTGTGTGGATGTCGACGAAGCCCGGCGCGACGATCAGCCCTTCGGCGTCGATCTCGCGCTTGCCGGCGCCCAGCTCGGGGCCGACGGCGGCGATCCAGCCGTCTTGCACTGCAACATCGGCGATGCGGCGCGGTGCGCCCGAACCATCGATCACGGTTCCGTTTCGGATGACGAGGTCAAACATGGCCGGGAGGATAGGCCGGCCCGGCCGCTCCGGTCTATGTTCGGCTTCCCGAAAGCCATCCCGTCCGGGGGACCGACCTTTGCAGAAACCGCTTCTCTTCTCGCCGCTCAAGATGCGCGGCGTCACCGCGCCCAATCGCTGTGTCGTTTCGCCCATGGTCCAGTTCCGCGCGACGGACGGGCTGGTGAACGACTTTCACCTCGTCCATCTCGGCAAGTTCGCGCTGGGCAGGTTCGGCACCGTCTTCACCGAGAACTGTGCCGTGGAACCGCGTGGCCGCGTCACCCAGGGCGATCTCGGCCTGTGGGACGATGGCCAGATCGCCAGCCACAAGCGGCTGACCGACTTCATCCGCGGCGAGGGCGTTCTGTCGGCGACGCAGATCACCCACTCGGGTCGCAAGGGCTCGACGCCGCGCACCTTCGACAAGCGCGGCCAGTTCGGACCGGAAGGCGCCGGCTGGAAGAAATGGGAAGTGGTCGGTCCCACTGACCTCGCGGCCGCCGAAGGCTGGCTGAAGCCGCGCGCCCTGTCGGTCGACGAAATCCAGGAGCTGGTGGCGAAGTTCGCGGCCGCCGCGAAGCGCGCCGACGCGGCGGGCTATGACGTGCTCGAGGTGCACGGAGCGCATGGCTACCTGCTCGCGCAGTTCCTCTCGCCGATCAGCAACACGCGTAACGACCAGTATGGCGGCGACCGCGCCGGCCGCATGCGCTTCCCGCTCGACGTGGCCCGCGCCGTGCGCCAGGCATGGCCAGAGAACAAGCCACTGTTCGTGCGTGTCTCCGCCGTCGATGGCGGGGGCGGCTGGGATGTCGAGGATACGGTGGCCTTCGCCCAGGAGCTGAAGGCGATCGGGGTCGACGTGATCGACTGCTCCTCCGGCGGCATTGCGGGCGCCGCGACGGCGGCCGGGGTGAAGCGGGGACTCGGTTTCCAGGTGCCGTTCGCCTCGGCGGTCAAGAAGCAGGCCGGCATCGCCACGATGGCCGTCGGCCTCATCCTCGATGGGCCGCAGGCCGAGGCGATCCTGCAGGCAGGCGATGCCGACCTGATCGCGATCGGTCGCCAGGCCCTCTACGAGCCGTTCTGGGCCCTGCACGCCGCGCAGGCGTTGGGCTGCGATCCCGACTTCGATCTATGGACGCCGGAATACGGCTGGTGGCTCGAGAAGCGCGAGCACACGCTCGGGCGCAAGTAACGAGACAAGCAATAAGCACGGGAAACGTTCATGACAGGCATTCTTGCGGGCCTCCGTATCGTCGAGGGCTCGGCGTTCATCGCCGCGCCATTGGGCGGCATGACGCTCGCCCAGATGGGCGCCGACGTGATCCGCTTCGACGACATCAAGGGCGGGCTCGACAATGAGCGATGGCCGATCACCGAGGATGGTCGTTCGATCTATTGGGCCGGCCTCAACAAGGGCAAACGCTCGATCGCCGTCGATCTGCGCAATCCCCGGGGCCGCGATCTGCTCACGGCGCTGATCACCGCGCCGGGCGAGGGCGCGGGTATCTTCACGACCAACATGCCGGCGCGTGGCTGGCTCGCCTATGAGGAACTGGCGAAGAAGCGCCCCGACCTGATCGCGCTCAACATCATCGGCGCGCGCGACGGCTCGGCCCATGTCGATTACACGGTGAACGCCATCACGGGGTTTCCCATGGTGACTGGCCCGGTCGGGCATGAAGGGCCGGTGAACGCGGTGTGCCCGCCCTGGGATCTCGCCGCCGCCTATGCCGGCGCGCTGTCGCTGCTCGCCGCCGAACGCCATCGGCGCATGACGGGTCAGGGGCAGAAGATCGTGCTGCCGCTGCAGGACATGGCACTCGCAACCACCTCGGCCCTGGGCTACATCGGCGAGGCGGTCGTGAACGAGGCCGACCGGCCGCGCTTCGGCAACGAGATCTTCGGCACCTTCGGCCGCGACTTCCGCACCAAGGATGGCCGCTTCGTGATGATCTGCATCTTCTCGGACCGTCATGTCGACGCGCTGGCGGCGGCTGGCGGATTCGCAGACGACTTCAGGAGAATCGAAGCCGAGACTGGACTCGATCTCAAGAGCGATGTCGGCCGCTGGAGCGCCCGCCGGCACCTTATTGCCGTGATCGAGCCGTGGGTCGCCGCCCACGACGCCGCCGAGGTTTCGGCCGCCCTGAAGAAGGCCGGCGCCCTGTGGGCACCCTACCAGACGTTCCGCGAGCTGGCCGCCGATCGGACGAACGTGCTCGACAATCCCATGTTCACGATCCTCGACCAGCCGGGCATCGGCCGTTACCCCGTGGCCGCCTCGCCGATGCAGTTCGGCGCCGTCCCGCGCCAGCCGCCGCAGCCGGCGCCCGTGCTAGGGCAGCATACCGACGAGATACTCTCGGGTATCCTCGGACTGCCCGGGCACGAGATCGCCCGGTTGCACGACGACAAGGTCATCGGTGGCCCCAGATAGGATCCTCATCGCCGGCGGCGGCATCGGCGGACTCGCGACCGCGCTGGCGCTCGCCCAGAAGGGCATCGCCTCACAGGTGCTGGAGAAGGCCGGGCGCCTGGGGGAGATCGGCGCCGGTATCCAGCTCGGGCCCAACGCTTTCCACTGTTTCGACCGGCTCGGCGTCGGCGAGGCAGCACGGGGCATGGCGGTCTACATCGACCAGCTGCGGCTGATGGATGCGGTGGCCGGCGGCGAGATCTGCCACATCGATCTTGACGACCGTTTCCGCGCACGCTTCGGCAATCCCTATGCCGTGGTCCATCGCGGCGACCTGCACGGCGTGCTGCTGAAAGGGTGCGAGGACCATCCGCTGATCGCGCTGCGCACCAGCGCCGAAGTCACCGGTTACGACCAGGATGGCACTTCCGTCACCGCCAGGCTGCGCACGGGCGAGACCGTCAGGGGCCCCGCGCTGATCGGCGCCGACGGGCTGTGGTCGAACGTGCGCGCGCAGGTGACCAATGACGGGCCGCCGCGCGTGTCGGGACACACGACCTACCGCTCGGTGATCCCGACCGAGCAGATGCCGGAGGATCTGCGCTGGAACGCCGCCACCCTGTGGGCGGGGCCGAAGTGCCACATCGTTCATTACCCGCTATCGGGCTGGAAGCTCTTCAACCTCGTCGTGACCTATCACAACCATGCGCCCGACCCCGTCGCCGGCCAGCCGGTCGATACGGAAGAGGTGCGCAAGGGCTTCACCCATGTCTGCGAACGGGCACGGAACATCATCGGTCGGGGACGGAACTGGCACATGTGGGTTCTCTGTGACCGCGATCCGGTCGACCGTTGGGTCGATGGGCGGGTGGCGCTCCTCGGAGACGCTGCACACCCCATGCTGCAGTACATGTCACAGGGCGGCTGCATGGCGATGGAGGATGCCGTCTGCCTCGCGGATTCGCTGTGCCGCAGCGATTCCGTCGAGAGCGGTCTCGTCGCCTATCGCGACCGCCGTGTCCTGCGCACTGCGAGAACACAGCTGATGTCCCGTGCCATGGGCGACCACGTCTACCATCCGGCCGGCCCCCACGCGGCCTTGCGCGACGCGATGATGGGTGCCCGGACGCAGGATCAATGGCTCGACTCTTTGGAGTGGCTTTACGGCGGCAACGGCCTCGGCTAGGGCTGCTGCTACCGTAGGGTGGGTCAGCGGAGTTTCAGGGATGCGCCACGTCTTCTTCGTCCTCGCCTTGCTGTGCGCCGCGCTTAGCGCGGGACTGTTCTATTCCTTCTCGACCATCGTCATGCCAGGCCTCGATCTGGGTGGGGCCATGTCGGCCGTGAATTCGATGCACGGCATCAACACCATCGTTCGCAGTCCGCTATTCGCCATCGTCTTCTTCGGCGCCCTGATCCTGCCGCTGCTGGCCGCGCTCGGCGCTCGCTCGGCGGGGCATCGTGGCGCGGCACGTCTCGCCGCTCTCGCGGCGCTGATCTACGCCGCCGCCGTGATCGGTGTCACCCTGCAGGTCAACGTGCCGTTGAACGAGACGCTCGCCACGGTCGCCGGCGCCGATGCAAACGCCGCCAGCTACTGGAAGGACTTCTCCGTGCCGTGGGCGTCGTGGAACCACGTCCGCGCGCTGGGTGCGATCCTGGCCTTCCTCTGCCTGCTGGGCGCCTGGGCGGTCGACCTGACGTCGGCCGGCCGCCGGTCCTACGGTCTGCGCTGATCGCAGACAGGGGCCCAATGGGACGTCAGATGATGACGTCCTCGTGCAGCGCGGCCATCAGGCCCGGGTTGTCGCGATAGTCGACATGGACGCCGACCAGCACCGGACCTTCCATTGCCATCGCCTTGCGCAGCGTCGGGCCCACATCGTCGGCGTTGTTGATCATGAGCCCCTGCGCGCCCATCGCCTCGGCGAACTTCACCAGGTCGACGGGGCCGAAGCGCACGCCAGAATCGCGGCCATAGGCGGCGACCTGCTGGATACCGACCATGTTGTAGCTGCCGTCGATCCAGACGAGATGCACGAAGTTGCACTTGAGACGCACCGCGGTCTCGAGTTCGACGGCAGAGAACAGGAAGCCGCCATCGCCCGACACCGAAAGAACCTTCCTGCCCGGTTCGGCGAGACAGGCGGCAATGCCCCAGGGGAGAGCGACACCCAGGGTCTGTTGGCCGTTGCTGATGAGGATCTGCCGCGGTCGGTGGGTGATGAGGTGCCGTGCCATCCAGATGTGGAACGAGCCCATGTCGGAACAGAGCGTCACATCCTGGTCGATCAGTTTCTGCAACTCGTACACGAGCCGAAGCGGGTGGACCGGGGTGCCGGCGCGTTTGGCCGCCTCGGCGGCCACCGTCGCACGCTCGCGCTGGATCTCGGCCAGCAGCGCCGATTGCGTCGGGCGGTCCTTCGGCTGCAACAGGGCCGACAAGGCACGCAGGGTGGCGGCGCTGTTGCCCATCAGTTCGATGTCAGGGCGGTAGTACTGGTCGTAGTCCGCCGGGATGCAGTCGATGTGGATCAGCTTGCGCGTGCGTCCGGCGTTCCAGAGAGCGGGGTCGTATTCCACGGGGTCGAACCCGACCGTGATCACGAGGTCGGCCTCGTCGAGCAGTCGATCGGCGGGCTGGTTGTGGAATAGGCCGACCCTTCCGCCGAAACAGTCGAGCCGGTCGTGCGGGACCACCCCCGCGGCCTGGTAGGTTCCGGCGACGGCGAGTCGCGTGCGCGCGAGCAACGCACGAACCGCCTGGGCGACGGGACCCTGGCTCGCCAGCATGCCGAGCAGCACCACCGGCCGCTGCGCGCTCTCGATCAGGGCCGCCGCGGCAGCGATCGCTTCACTGTCGGCCGCGCCCATCGCGGGCACGGTCGCCGGGGTGAGCACGGGGCCGGAAGCGGGGGCCTTCATGACGTCCTTGGGAAGGGCGAGGTAGGCGGTGCCGGGGCGGCCGGATTCGGCGGCGCGGAAGGCGGCAGCGGTGGCTTCGGAAATCGCCGACGGAGAATCGATCTCGGCCGCGTACTTGGTGACGGGCCGCAGCAGCGCCACCGTGTCCATGCTCTGATGGGCCTGCTTCAGCCGGTCGGCAATCGGAACGGCCCCGCCGAGCGCCACCACGGGATCGCCCTCGGTGTTGGCGGTGGCGAGGCCGGTGGCGAGGTTGGAGACGCCGGGGCCGGAGGTTACGAGCACGACGCCGGCCCTGCCGGTCAGCCGGCCCAGCCCGCCCGCAATGAAGGTCGCATTCTGCTCGTGCCGGCAGACGACCAGCTTGATCCTCGAGTCGACCAGGGCATCGAAGACGGGATCGATCTTGGCGCCGGGAATGCCGAATATGTGTTCGACGCCCTGGGCCTCGAGGTTCCGCACCAGCAGGTGCGCGCCGTTCTTCGGGTCGCTCATCGTATTGCTCCGCTCTCGATTCCGGGCCGTGTCCGGGCGATCATGACCAGCGGGCAGGCGTTCGCCCCCGCCGACAGGAAGGATGTTGCAATGCCCCGGCTCACGACGGAAGTATATCAGTCCCTGATGGATGCGCTGGTCGCTCATTGTGAAAAGACCGGTGAGCCGTTGCGTCATTTCGTGTCGAGGGCACTGTCCGATGCGCTGGGCCTCGATCATTCGACCCTGTTCCAGGTCTCGACCACGGGGGCGCTGGTCCAAGGTGTCTATAACAAGGCTGTTACAGTCGGCGGGCTGAGGCCTCACGGCGACTTTGGCCTCGGCACCTTCGAGGGGCTGGACGGCGAGATGGTCGTCCTCGACGGCGCGTTCTACCAGGCCCGTGCCGATGGCAGCATCACTTCGCCATCCGACGATGCGTCGGTACCGTTCGCGACCCTCACCAACTTTCATCCGCAGCATCGCGGCAGGATCGAGAACATTGAGTCCATGTCGTCCCTTATCGCCGCACTCGATGGGCTGCGGCGCTCGGACAATCTCTTCTTTGCGGTGCGCCTCGACGGTCATTTCGACGAAGTCTACTGGCGCGTCGCCTGCAAGGTCGAGGCGGGCGTGCATCTCGACAAGGCGACGGACGCCCAGGCCGAGTTCCGCAAGCAAGATATCAAGGGGACCATGCTGGGCTTCTGGACGCCGGCCTATTCGCGCGCGATCGGCGTGGCGGGTTGGCATCTGCATTTCCTCACCGAGGACCGCAAGAGCGGCGGCCATGTGCTGGGAGCAAAGGCTGCCTCGCTCGACGTGCAGGTCCACGACCTCGACAATCTCCATCTCGCGATCCCCGAAACGCGCGAGTTCCTGCACGCCGATCTCACGCAGGACCCGGCGGCGGCGCTCGAAAAGGCCGAGATGGCGAAGGACCGCTAGCAACTGCAACGTCCGGCATGTCATCTGGAAGGCGGCGAAGAAATGAGAACTCGATTGCTGGTCCTGGCGCTTGCGGTCATGGTTTCCGCTGGTGGGCCGGTTCATGCCCAGTCCGGTGAGGAGACGGCGCAGTTCATCGCGCAATGGCAACGGAGCAACGCCTCCTGCCGCGCAGCCGCAACGCCCGCTCTCGAAGCCATCGCTGCCTGCGAGCAGCGGGACACATATTCCAAGCTGCTGTCGGCTTCGAACTACTGCTACGGTCCGGGTGAAGGGACGGCGCCGGTGGGCTGGACGCAGTGCGGCGGCAATCCGGCCGCCGGACAGCCCAGTGAGAAAGCGCTCAGGGACGCGGCGCTCGCGCGGGCGACGCAACAGTTCCAGAGGATGGGCGGCGTTTTTGTCTTGCCGGCGACGGTGAACGGCACATCGACCGCCTATTTCATCGTCGATTCCGGCGCGGCCAACGTCCAGATTCCGGAGGAACTCGCCGAGGAGATGAAGCGCAACGGCACGCTGACCGAGGCCGATTCGCTCGGGCAGCGACGCTTCACGTTGGCCGACGGCAGCGGGCTTCAGCAGCGCATCGTGCGGCTGCGCTCGATCAGGATCGGCGAGCGCACGATGGAGAACGTCATGGCCTCGGTGAGTCCGGCGCGCAGCCGGGCGCTGCTGGGGCAGAGCTTCCTGCGCCGCCTGAGCTCCTGGAAGATCGACAATGTGAGGAACTCGATCGAATTCGAGTTCACCGGTTCGTTTTAGGTTGGTATGTCCGCCGCTCAGGTCGGCGCCGGGATCTTCGCGTCCTTGATGACCTTGCGCCAGCGCACGGTCTCGTCGGCGAGGCGCTTGGCGTAGGCTTCCGGCGTGCCGCCCGTCGGGATGAAGCCGAGCGACGTCAGTCTCTCGCGCACCGCTTCGGCCTTCAGTGCGGCGTTCACGGCGGCGTTGAGCTCCTGGATCGTCTCGCGCGGCGTGCCGGCGGTCGTCGCCACGCCGAAATAGACCGCCGCCTCGAGTTCCGGCATGCCGAGCTCGCTCGCCACCGGCACGGTCGGAATGTTGGCGACGCGGCTCTTGGCGCCGCACAACAGGCCGCGCATCGTACCGGCGCGGATCTGCGCGTCGACCGGTGTGGTCACGTCGACGAAGGCCGGCACGTGGCCGGCGACCGCGTCGCGCAGCGCCTCGGCGGCGGCCTTGTAGGGGATGTGCTGGAGCTTGCCGTTGGTTCGCGTGGCGATCACCTCGCCCCAGAGATGCGGCAGGCCGCCGGAGCTCGAGGTCGAGTAGTGTACGGGGCCGGGCTGTGCCTTAACCCATTCGATGAACTCGGCGAAGGTCTTGGCCGGATTGTTGGCATTGACGGCGAGCACGCAGGGGATGTCGGCAAGCTGTGCGACCGGCGCCAGGTCCTTCTGAGGATCGATCGGCATCGGGATGTCGAAAGCCGGCTGCAGCGCCGCCGTGGTCGTCAGGATCATAAGGCTGGTGCCATCGGGTTTGCTCTTGGCGACGTTCACCATGCCGACCATGGTGCCACCGCCCGGACGGTTCTCGACCACGATGTTCTTGCCGGTATCGGCCGCCATGCGCTCGGCCAGCACGCGGCCGGCCGTGTCCGTCGAGCCGCCGGGACCATAGGGGACGACGAGACGAATCTGGCCGCTCTGCCCGAAGGCGATCGAAGGCAGGGTGAAAGCGGCAGCGGTGCCGGCCACGAAAGTGCGGCGCTGGATCATGTGAAGTCCTTCCCTGGTTGTCTTCATTGTCGGGGAGGAAACTAAGGCGGGTCTTCGCGCCGCGGCAAGGCGAGTGCACCGGCTCCCATCGCCAGCCGAACGGCGGATGGCTGTTTCAGGGCAGGGATCCGCGCAACGCCGCCGTACGCGCGGTGTCGATGCCGCGGCCGCCGGCATCGATCGCGACGGCGTAGTCCCGCTCGGCACTTTCCACGCTCACGAGGCCGTCCCGGACGTCGCGCAGCACGCGCTCCGGATCGCGAGTCTTCGGATCGCCATAGCCGCCGCCGCCGGGCGACAACGCGCGATACGTGCACGGACCATGGCGCTCCACGCCATACTTCGGCGCCACGATGCGCCTGCCGTCGCTCAGGGTGAGCACCACCTCGCCCCCGGAACCGGCCCTGCCGCCAGCAACCCCGAAGCTCGAGGGCGCACCGGCGCCTTCGCCTCGAAAGGCGTAGTCGGCCGGGGTGAAGATCTCGACTTCGTAGTCGCAGCCGGCGCCACCCCGGAAGCGGCCGGCGCCCGCAGTGTCACGGCGCAACTCCTGGCGCCGAAAACGTGCGGGGTAGAGCTGCTCGTAGGTCTCCAGGTTGGGCAGGGTGAGGCCGCCCAGGGTGATGAGGTGGCCGATCAGGTGGAACCCGTCGCGACCCTCGACGCCGCCGCCGGCCGGCGCGCCGGCCCACTGGTACATCACGTAGCGTCCGCCCCCTCCGTCCGTGTCGGCGCGCAGCCCCGCCGTGACGGCATGCACCGCCTTCGACCAGCCGGCCGAGGCACGTTCGGGAAGAGCCTGCGCCAGCGCCTTCCACATCGCGTGGATGATCTCGTGGGCCACGAACACGGTGTTCATGGTCATCGGCGCCGGCATGCGCGCGTTCACCAGCGTGCCTTCGGGCAGCCGGATCTCGACGCTGCGGAAGGCGCCTTCGTTCTTCGGCAGGTCGGGCTCGAAGAACGAGGCCAGCGACATGAACACCGCCGAAGTCGAGTTGGCGACGGAGCTGTTCTTGAAGCCGCGCACCTGCGGCGAGGTGCCGGCGAAGTCCACGATCAGCTTGCGGTCCCTCACCGTGATCGTGACGGCGATCTTGGCGTCGATCGGCTCGAAGCAGTCGTTGTCGACCGGCTCCTCGCCTTTCCATACGCCCTGCTGCAGGCGATCTATGCAGGTCTGGAAGCGCCGGTCGGCATGGTCGAGCACGCCCTCGAAGAATTCGTCGGCGCGATCGACCCCCAGCTCCTCGACCAGCAGCGCGAGCCGCTCGGCCCCGATGCGCGTCGAGCCGATCATGGCGCGCAGGTCGCCGTCGAGCGCCTCGGGCAGGCGGGTGTTCAGCATAAGCAGGCGCCACAGGTCGTCGCGCACCTTGCCGGCCTCGATCAGCTTCAGCACCGGCAGGCGGATGCCTTCATGGAAGATCTCGGTCGCGGCGGAATTGTAGGTACCGGCCGCACCACCGCCGATATCGGCCTGGTGGGCGCGGTTGCAGGCGAAGGCTACGAGCTTGGCCCCGACGAACACCGGCCGCGTGATCACCCAGTCGGGCAGGTGGTTGCCGCCTGCCGTATAGGGATCGTTCAGCAGGAAAACGTCCTCCGGCGCGATGGCATCCTTGAAGTCGCGCAGGATGGCACGGACCGCGAAGCCGCCACCGCCGGTATGGATCGGAATGCCGTCGGCCTGGCTGATCAGCGTGCCGCGCGCGTCGGCGATGAAGCAGGAGAAATCGTGGCTCTGGCTGAAGATCGGCGACCGAGCGGTGCGCGTCATCACCCAGCCCATCTGATGCGAGATGTGGTCGAGCCGGTTCTGCACCAGCGCGAGCGTGACGGGATCGAGAGTGGCGGTGCTCATGCGGCGGCTCCGACATGCACGAGGAAATCGTCGCGCTCGTCGATCTCGAGGACGTCGCGCGGGCCGACGAAGGCGGTGGTCGTGCGCTCTTCGATCAGCAACGGTCCGTCGAGGCGGCAGCCCGGCCGGAGGTCGGCGCCGTCATAGATCGGCACGTCGAGCCAGCCGGTCGCCGGATCGATCCAGACCTTGCGGGTCTCGCAGGGCCCGGGCGCAGCGGTCTGGGGCGAGCGCGCGGCCGGCGGCGTCCAGTCGAGCCGTCCACGTCCCACGACTCGCAGCGCGGTGATGTCGATGCGGCCGCTGGGTTGGATATGGCCGAACAGCCGCTGGTGCTCGGCCTCGAAAGCTTGTCGCGCTGCTGCGGCATCGAAGCCGGCGGCGGACAGCGGCACGCGTACCGGCCATTGCTGGCCGTCGTAACGCAGGTCGAGCTGGCGCTCGATTGCGATCTCGTCCTCGCCGAAACCGTCGCGCACCAGTGCTTCGCGCGCGCGTGTCTCGATCTGGCCGAACCCCGCTTCGAGCGCCGCGGTCTCGACCTTGTCGAGATCGGCCAGGAAGACCTGCAGATAATCCTGACGCACGTCGGACTGCAGCATGCCCATGGCGCAGAAGGCCCCGGCGGCGCGCGGCAGCAGGGCGCGGCGACACCCCAGCGCGCGGGCGACCGCAGTCCCATGCATCGGGCCGGCGCCGCCGGCGGCGACGAGGGTGAAGGTCGCGGGATTGTGGCCGCGTTCGATGCTGAGCCGCTCGACGGCGTGCAGCAGGTTCTGCTCGAGCAGGCGAATGACGCCGGCCGCGGCCTGCTCGACCGAGAGGCCGAGCGGCCTGGCGAGCTTGGTCTCGATGGCCTTGCGGGCAAGCGCGGCGTCGAGCGTGACGGCGCCGCCGGCCAGCGGACCGGGACGCAGGCGGCCCAATACGAGCTGCGCATCGGTGACGGTCGGGTTCTCGCCGCCCAGGCCGTACGCTGCCGGGCCAGGCCGCGCGCCGGCGCCCTGCGGGCCCGCATGCAGGAGGCCCGCATCGTCGACCCAGGCGATCGTGCCGCCGCCGGCGCCGACCGTGTGGATTTCCACCGAGGGGGTCGTGAGATGATAGCCGTCGATGGTGAGTTCGTCGGTGACCGGCACATCACCGCGCGCCATCACCATCACGTCGCAGCTGGTGCCGCCGATCTCCATTGAGATCAGGTTGGCCTTTTCGCCCGGCGCGGCGCAGCCCTTGAGCGCGCCGACACCGGCCGCCGGCCCGGACAGGACCAGCATCACCGGTCGGGCCGCCACCTGGTCGACGGACACGGCACCGCCATTGCTCTGCAGCAGCAGGAGCGACCGCGGCAGGCCGAACTGGCGCAATTGCTCGTCGAGGGCGCGCAGGTAGCTCGTCACCTTGGGGGCGACATAGGCGTTCACCACGGCCGTCGAACCGCGCTCGTACTCGCCCATCGTCGGCATGACCTCGCTCGACAGCGATACCCATTTGCCGTTCCAGTTCCTGGCGAGCTGGCCGCCGACGGCGCGTTCGTGCGTGCCGTCGAGGAAGGAATTGAACAGGCAGACCGCGACCGACTCGACACCCTCCTCGGCGAAGACCCTCACCGCGGCATCGACGTCTTCAGGCTTCAGGGGCGTCAGTTCGGTGCCGTCGGCGGCGATGCGGCCGCGCACCGGCAGGCGCAGGTAGCGCGGCACCAGCACCTGCGGGAAGGGCGCGCGATGGTCCCATTGGTTCTCGCGGATGCCGCGACGGATCTCCAGCGAATCGCGGAAACCCTCTGCCGTCAGCATCCCGACCCTGGCGCCCTTCTTTTCCAGGATCGTGTTGGTCGCCACCGTGGAGCCGTGCACGAACAGCGCGCAGTCGCGCAGCAGCGCGGCCAAGGTGATGTCGAGCTGCTTCGCCGCCAGCCGCAGCACGCCCAGCACACCTTCGCTGGGATCGGCAGGGACCGAGGGCGACTTGAAGATGCGCACGGCGCCGGCCGCGTCGCGCAGCACCATGTCGGTGAAGGTGCCGCCCACGTCGACGCCGATGCGCCAGGGGGCGACGAGGCCCATTCCGGGAGCCGGGGCGGAGGACGGGGCGGCGCCGGTCACTTGGGCAGGCTTCCCAGTACTTCGTCGGTATGCTCGCCCAGTGTCGGTGCCGAGCGCGCCGAATGCGGGCGGACGTGATCGAAGGCGATCGGCAGGCCCACCACCTTCGGGCCGCCGGGCAGTTGCTGGATGAGCCTCGAGGCTTCCATCTGCTCCGTGCGTGCCAGCTCGCCGATATCGTTCACCGCGGCGCAGGGCACGCCGGCGTTCTCCATGGCTTCCAGCCATTCGGCGCGCGGCCGCGCCTTCAGTGCCTCGGCGATCATCGGCAGCAGCTCGGCCTTGTTGGCGACCCGCTGCGCGCTCCTGGCGAACTTCGGATCGGTCGCCCATTCGTCATGGCCCAGCACCTTGGCGCAACGCGCCCACAGCCGGTCGTTGCCGGGCGCCAGGCAGATCGGATGGTCGGCCGTGTCGAAGGTCTGGTAGGGCACGATCACCGGGCTACCGGTGCCGTGCCGCTGCGAGACCGTGCCGTTGGCGATGTAACCGTTCACCTGGCCCTCGACCCAGTGCACCGCCGAATCGAACAGCGAGGTGTCGACCAGGCAGCCTTTGCCGGTCTTGTCGCGCAGGCGCAGCGCCGCCAGCGCGCCGATGGTGCAGAACATGCCAGTCGCCTTGTCGTTGATCGAGGCGCCGCAGAAGGTCGGCGGATCCTCCGGCCGGCCGGTCACGCTCATCATGCCGCCATAGGCCTGCAGCAGCGGGTCGAACGCCGGCTTCATGCGCAGCGGACCTTGATAGCCGAACGCCCAGATCGAGCAGTAGATCAGCCGCGGATGGCGGGCGAGCATCGTCTCGGGGCCGATGCCAACCTCGTCGACCACGCCGGGCCGCAGGTTCTGGATCAGAATGTCGGCCGTCTCGCAGAGCTTGTGGAGCTTGTCGACGTCTTCCGCGAGCTTGAGGTCGAGCACCACCGAGCGCTTGTTACGGTTCTGCGAGTAGAAGTAGAGCGAGGTCTTGCCGTCCGGCCCGAACGGAGGGCCCCAGATGCGGGCGTCGTCGCCGCCATCGGGCTTCTCGATCTTGATCACGTCGGCGCCCATGTCGGCCAGGATCACCCCGGCCAGCGGACCGGCCAGCGCCTGGCCCACTTCGATGACGCGAACTCCCTCGAGCGGTAGTGTCACTTTGAATCCTCTTCCCGAGCTGACGACATGCGTTTGTCGCCGGCATCCTACCCGCCGGCGACCGTCGCACGCTACTTGATGGAGCTCGCGAAGCGGAACCGTCTATTCGACGAAGGCCTTCTCGACGACGAACTCGCCCGGGGTGGTGGTGCTGCCTTCGCTGAGGCCCATGCCCTCGAGCAGGGCGCGGATGTCGGCCAGCATCTGGACGCTGCCGCACAGCATGAACCGGTCGTTCTCGCGCGACATCGGCGGCAGGCCGACGTCGTTCGCGAGCGTTCCGTTCTCGATCAGGTGGGAGATGCGGCCGCGATACTTGAAGGGCTCGCGGGTAACGGTTGGGTAGTAGACCAGCTTGTCGCGCACCATGTCGCCCAGGATCTCGTCCGCCGGCAGCTCGTCGGCCAGGGTCGAGCGGTAGGCGAGGTCGCGGACATGGCGGCAGCCATGGACCAGGATCACCTTCTCGAAGCGCTCGTAGACCTCGGGGTCGCGGACGAGGGAGAGGAAGGGGGCGAGCCCGGTGCCGGTGCCCAGCAGGTAGAGGTTTCGGCCGGGGGTGAGGCTGTCGAGCAGGAGCGTGCCCACCGCTTTGGCACCGACCAGCACCGGATCGCCCGGCGCCAGGTTCTTGAGGTGCGAGGTGAGCTTGCCGTCGGGCACCTTGATGGAGAAGAACTCCAGTTCGTCGACGTAGTGGGGACTGGCGATGGAGTAGGCCCGCAGCACCGGCTTGCCCTCGAGCTTGAGGCCGATCATCGTGAACTGGCCGCTGGCGAAGCGGAAACCCTTGTCACGGGTGGTCCGGAAGCTGAACAATTCGTCGGTCCAGTGATGCACCGACAATACGGTCTCGTTTCTCAACGCGCTCACGCAAACGCTCCTACGCAACGGGCCCCGGCGAACGCCGGCCGCGTGTATATAGTGCACTGCAGCATAAAGTGCCATATCTGCAAGTAAGTCGCAATAACAGATTTGCCGTGTGCCTCGAGGTGCTGCGGAGCCGCCCGGGCCGGTCGCCGTTGGAAACGAGCGTCCTATACTGGGCCGAACCGCGGAAGCGAGGAGCCGTGCCATGAAGATGCTTGTCGGCTTGCTGGGGCTGGTCCTGGTGTTCGTTTCGCCGGCGGCGCGGGCGGCGGAACCCGTCGACATGTTGCTGGTGCTGGCCGCCGACGTCTCGCGCAGCGTGACCGAGCCCAAGTTCCGGCTTCAGCGCGAGGGTGCGGCGGCTGCCATCACCCACCCCGACGTGGTGCGGGCCATCACGTCCGGCCCCAACCGGCGGATCGCCGTGTGCTTCGTCGAATGGGCGTCGGCCAACATGCAGAAGGTCGTCATCGACTGGAGGGTGATCGGCGACGAAGCGTCGGCACGCCATTTCGGCGACAGGCTGATCGAGTCACCGCGCTCCTTCGCCGGCAGCACCTCGATCAGCGCCGCGATCGACTTCGCCGTGGGACAGTTCGAGCGTGCCCCTTTCGTTTCGGAGCGGTGGGTCATCGACGTGTCGGGCGACGGCAACAACATCGGCGGCCGCCTGATCACCGACGCCCGCGACGATGCCGTGGCGAAGGGTATCACCATCAACGCGCTGGTGATCCTGACGCCGATCGAGGAGGCCTTCCGTCCCGAGCACACCAATCCGCCGGGTGGATTGGACAAGTACTTTCAGGAGAACGTCATCGGCGGCCCCGGCGCCTTCACCATCGTCGCCGAAAACCACGAGGCCTTTGGTCGTTCCCTGACGAAGAAACTGATCCAGGAAATCGCGGGCGTCCGGCGCAACGAGTTGGCGGCGGGGGACTGACTACTCTGCCGTCGCCCCCGAGGCCTTGATGATGGGCAGCCACAGCGCCTGGTCGTCGGCGATCAGCTTGCGGGCGGCGGCCGGTGTATCGGGCGGCAGGACCTCGAAGCCCTGGACCAGGAGCCGCTCCTTGACCTCCGGCATCTGGGCGATCCGGCCGATCTCGGCGTTGAGACGGGTCACGATCGGCCCCGGCGTGCCCGCCGGCACCGCGAAGCCCAGCCAGGTGGCGACGACGTAGTCCGGGACGCCCGTCTCCATCATTGTCGGCACGTCCGGCAGGATGACCGAGCGATCCTTCGTGGTGACGGCCAGCGCCTTCAACTTGCCGGCCTTGATCTGGCTCACCACCGTGGGGGCGTTGAAGAAGCCCGTGGTGACCTCGCCATTGATCACGGCGAGGACGGCGGCGGGTGCGCCGCGATAGGGCACGTGCTGCAGCTTGACGCCGGTGCGCTGCTCCAGGATCACGCCCGACATGTGGAGGCTGCTGCCGACGCCGCTCGACCCGTAGGTGAGTTCGCCGGGCTTGGCCCGGGCCTGGGCGATCACGTCGGCGACGGTCCTGGCCGGATTGGCGGTCGAGACGACCATGACGTTGGTGAGGATGCCGGTCGTCGACACCGGGATGAGATCCTTCAGCGGATCGTAGCCCGGCGCCTTGTAGAGACCCATGTTGAACACGGTGGCACCCTGGGAGGTGAGCAGCAGCGTGTAGCCGTCGGCCGGGGCCCGTGCGCCTTCCGCGGTACCCAGCAGGCCGCCGGCACCGCCCTTGTTGTCGATCACCACCGGCTGGCCCAGCGCCTTCGCGAGCTGCTCGCCGAAGGTCCGGCCGACCGTATCGGCGCCGGAGCCTGCAGCGAACGGGATGATCATGCGGATCGGGCGCTCCGGCCAGTCGGCCGCCCGCGCCGTCCCAGTCGCGAGCATTGTCGATGCGAGCAGCAGCGCGCCCGCCAGGGTATGCCGGCGCGTCGGAGGCTGGCGTGAATGTCTCATGTCGGTCCCTCCCGGGCGTGTATGGGGGTGCGTTGTTCGCGACCTCCCTCGGCTTTGACAGTACTCTCGGCGTCGTGCCGATGTCAGGCCCCTTCGCGCGAAAGCCGCGCAACGGGCGCGGCTTCCGGCAGTCCTGAGGCTTTCGCTGCGCCGGCTACTTGTCCAGCCAGACGTCCTCGAAGCGCGAACCGTTGTAGAGGCTGTTCACCATCGGGCGGAAACCCTTCACGTGGGGATGCCAGCAGCTTCCCGAGGCGTTCCACATGATGATCGGGCGGAAGCCTTCCTCGAGGATCTGCTTGTCGATCTCCCAGACGAGCTTCTTGCGCTTCTCCATGTCGCGCTCGGCCGACTGGATCGGGAAGAGCTTCTCGATTTCGGGGTTGCAGTAGCCGACATAGTTGCGCTCCGACTTGCAAGCGTAGTGCTCGAAGTAGGTCTGGTCGGGATCGTCCACCCCGTTGCCGGTCGTGTTGAGGCCGATCGAGTAGTCCTTGCGCGCGACCTTGTTGAACCACAAAGCGGTGTCGACCAGGTCGAGCTCGCCGTCGATGTAAATCTCCTTGAGCTGGTCGATCAGGATGACGGCCGGGTCGCGATAGAGCAGATGGTTGCGGGTCGAGACCTTGAGCTTCAGCCTGTTGTCGGGGCCGTAGCCCGCCTTCTTCATGAGGGCCTGAGCCTCGGCGCGGTTCTTGGCGACGTCGGGCCCGTAGCCCTGGACCTTGTCGAACATCTCCTTCGGCATGCCCCAGACGCCACCGGGCGCCGGTTCCATGACGCCGCCGGCCTCGCCGTAGCCCTGGGCGAGGATGTCGATGAACGACTTGCGGTCGATGGTGAGCAGCATCGCGCGGCGGATGTCGGCATTGTCGAACGGCGGCGCCGTGCTGTTCACGATCAGGTTGGTGCTGTTGTTCATCGGCGCGACCTCGCAGACGGCACTGGAGGCCTGCGCCTTGATGTCCTTGAGCAGTGGAATGGTGACGGCGTACGGCGCCGTCATGTCGTACCGGCCGGACACGAAGCCCAGCATGGCGGTGCCGCGGGCCGGCACGATCGGCATCTCGATGCCGTCGAGATAGGGTTTGCCCTTCTTGAAGTAGTCCGGATTGCGGACGAGCTTGACGATCTCCTTCTGCTTGAATTCACCCAGCTTGAAGGGCCCTGTTCCGATCGGCTTGGTGCGCATCTGCGCCGTCGGCACGTGGCAGGAGTAGACGGGGCTGTAGCCCGAGGCGAGCAGGATCAGCAGCGAGGGCTGCGGCTGGCCGAGATGGAAGGTGACCTCGCGGTCGCCGTTGGTCGTGACTTCCTTGAGGTTCCAGTACCAGGAAGTGCGCGGATTCTTGCGCAGCTTCTGCGTCTCGCTCTTGCCCGTCAGCATGTCCCAGGTGCACTTCACGTCGGCCGAGGTGAAGGGCTTGCCGTCATGCCACTTGGCGTTGCCCACCAGCTTGAAGGTCAGCTTCTTGCCGTCCTCGCTCCACGACCAGCTCTCGGCCAGGTCCGGGCGGATCGTTTCGAGGCTGTTCTGCGGAATCTGCTGATCGAACACGACGAGATTGTTGTAGAGCCCCATGAAGGGCACGACCGTCGAGGTCGTCGCTTCCTCGTGGATCGAGGTGCTGGGCGGATTGTCCGCGATGTACATCTTGAGGGTGCCGCCGCTCTTCTGCGCGAGTGCCGGTCCGGCCGACAGGCCGAGCGCCGCCACAGCACCGAGTAATCCAATCGATAAACGCATGAACTCAATCCTCCCATACCCAATTGCAGGAAGGATGGCGCGATGAGGCTCCCTCGTCGAGAGCGCCCGTCCGGCTGGCGAATTCTACTATCGGATCATGGCTCGCAACCTCGATGACATTCGGCCTGTTGTTGCAGGTCAGTTTGCCATCCAGCCGCCGTCGACCATCAAATTCTCGCCTGTGATGAAGGTCGCCTCGTCGGAGGCGAGGAAGAGGGCGGCATTGGCTACATCCTCGGAGCGGCCGAGGCGCGGCAGCGGTGTGCGGGCGTGCGAATAGTCGATCCAGCGGGGCTCGATCGCGCGCCCCGTCTTGCCGGTGAGGATTTTCCCCGGCGCCACGGCGTTGCAGATGATGCTGTCGCGTCCGTAGTCCGAGGCGATCTGGCGCGTGATGTAGACGACCGCCGACTTCGAGACGCCGTAGGAAAAATCCTCGGGCGAGGAGATCATGCCGTGCTGCGAGGAGATGTTGACGATGCGCCCGCGCGCTTCGTTGCGGATCTCCTGCGTTAGCATCCGGCGCACCGCAGCACGGCACATCAGGAAGACCCCGGTGACGTTCACCTCCATCACCCGGTTCCATTCCTCGAGGCTGGTGTCGGTGAGCTTCTTCGCCGAGCGGATGGCGGCGTCGTTGACCACGATGTCGAGCCGGCCGGTCGGCAGGGCCGCCCGCCGCACCGCTTCTTCGACGTCCTGTTCCTTCGACACGTCTCCCTCGAAGAAGGGCACGTTCAGGATCCGGTGCGTCGGCTCGCCGCCTTCGACCACGGACTCGGTGATGTCCATCAGCAGGAGCGTTGCCCCCTCGGCATGGAACCTTTTGGCAATGGCACGGCCAATACCCGAAGAGGCGCCGGTGATGAGGGCGGTCTTGCCGGCAAGTCGGTTCATGGCACCCACCGACGCATCGTCCATGCCTCTAGCCGCGCCGGACGCTGGCGCCGCCATCGACCGGCAGGGTCACGCCGGTGATGAAGCTCGCCTCGTCCGACGCGAGGAAGAGGGCGGCATTGGCGACGTCCCAGCCGGTGCCCATCTTCTTGCGCAGCGGCACCTTCGAATCGCGCTCGGCCTCGACCTCGGCGCGGCTCTTCTTGAAGGCGCGGGCCCGTGTGTCGACGGCCATCGGCGTGTTCATCAGCCCGGGCAGAATGACGTTGGCGCGGATGCCGTATTGCGCATTCTGATAGGCGAGCTGCTCGGTGAAGGACACCATCGCCGCCTTGGTCGCCTTGTAGGCCACGTAGGGATAGGTGGTGATGACAGCCATCGACGAGATGTTGATGATCACGCCGCTTTGTTGTTCGCGCATGATCGGAAGCACATGCTTGGCGGCGAAGATGCAGCTCTTGAGGTTGATCGCGGTGCAGCGGTCGAAGGCGTCCTCGGTGATGTCGAGAAGTTCGGCGTCGCCGCCCGAGAGCGAGACTCCGACATTGTTGTGCAGGATGTCGACCCGGCCCCAGCGGGCATGCGTCTCGTCGACCATGGCCTTGAGATCGGCACCCTGGGTCACGTCGGCCTTGAAGGCGACCGCCGTTCCCTGGTTCGCGCCGATCATCTCGACGGTCTCCTTCGCCGAATCGAGATTGTGATCGACGCAGAGGACCTTGGCACCCTCGCGTGCAAAGGTGAGCGCGGTCGCGCGGCCGTTGCCCATGCCTTCACCGGGGCTCTGGCCGGCACCGACGACGATGGCGACGCGGTCTTTCAGGCGCATGTCACTTAACTCCCGGAAGCGGGTACTGCTTCAGCACTTCCTTGTACTGAGGCTCGTTGTCGATCTGCATGGTGGCGAGCACGCGGACGACGGCGCAGTAGAAGGCGATGGTGAGCACGAGGTCGGTCATGTGCTCGTCGGACAGGTCCTTCTTGATCTCCGCGAAGGTCGTGTCGGACATGGCGAGCTCCTTCACCATCTCGCGCGCGCCCCGGAGGACCGCCTTGGCGAGCGGCTCGAGCTCGGAGGGCTTGCCTTCGGTTTCAGCGATCAACCCCTTGATGTCCTCGTCGGTGACGCCGAATTCCTTGCCGATCTTCACATGGTGGGTGAATTCGTATTCCGACTTCTCCAGCCAGCCGACCTGCAGGATGGCGAGCTCGCGCAGGCGGGGATCGAGCTTGCTCTTGAAGCGGATGTAGCCGCCGAGCCCGCTGAAGGCCCGCGCCATGTCGGGCGAGTTGACCAGCAGCTTGTGCAGGTTGGTGTTGCGCTTGAGCATGTCACGATATTCGGGCGCGACCTGGTCGGGCTCGAGGTAGGGCAGTCGGGCCATCTTGGTTGTTTCTCCCCTTGATTCAGTGATCCTGTGAATCGCGCTCCGGGCCCTGCAGTGTCACGCCACCGTCGACGACCAGCACCTGGCCGGTGATGTAGCGGGCATGGCTGCTCAGCAGGAAGCGCACCGCGTGGCCGACGTCCCAGCCCGTGCCCTCGGTCTTCAGGACGGAGGCCTTCGCGCGCTGGGTGCGCGCGGCCTCGCTCATGCCGTTGCCGCGGGCATAGACCATCGGCGTGTAGACCGGCCCGGGACAGATGCAGTTGACGCGGATGCCGTCGCGGCCATGGTCGACCGCCATCGCCTGGGTGAGGCCGATGACGGCGGCCTTGGAGGTCGTATAGGTCGTGAGGCCGCGCGGCCGCAGCGCCGAGATCGACGAGATGTTCACGATCGACCCGCCCTTGGCGGTCTTGATCATGGCCGGGATCGCGTGCCTGGAGAGCAGGAACATCGTCTCGACGTTCACCTGCATCACGCGGCGAAACTCCTCGGGCTTTTCCTCGACGACCGAGCCGCGGCTGCCGATCCCGATATTGTTGTCGAGGAAGTCGAGCCGTCCCCAGCGATCGACCGCGGCATCGACCAGCCGCTTGCACTCGGCCTCCTGTGTCATGTCGCCGGCGTGAGCCGCGGCATGGCCGCCCTCGGCCTGGATCATTTCGACGGTGCGTTGCGCAAGCTTCAGGTCGCGGTCGGCGACCAGCACGCGGGTGCCGGCGCGGGCCAGCAGGATCGCCGCGGCGCGGCCGTTGCCGATCCCGTCGCCCGCGGCACCGCCGCCGGAAATGATCGCCACCTTGCCGGCCAGTCCGGCATCGTCCTCTGGACCTTTCACGGTTTCCTCCTAGGGCAGGCCGGCGCCGGGCACGTCGACGCGCATCGTCTCGATGCGGCCGTCCTTCTTCGCGGCGATGGCGGGGCCGCTGCCGCTGTTGGTCACGACGAAGAGCGTGCGGCGGTCCCTGCCGCCCAGCATGCAGGCATAGGCTGCGCGTTCGCCCAGATTGAGATCGTGCGTGACCCGGCCGCCTTCGAAGACGCGGATCATGTGGTGAGTGAAGGCGCCGGTGACCCAGATGGCGCCCTCGGCGTCGAGGCAGATGCCGTCGGGATTGCAGGTCGGCGTCTCCGCCCAGACGCGCCGGTTGGACAAGGTGCCGTCCTCGGCGAGGTCGAATGCGGTGAGCCGCTTCGCGAAGGTCTCGGCAACGATCATGGTCCGGCCATCGGGCGTGATGACGGAGCCGTTGGGGAACATCAGCTCGTTTGCCGCCGCATGGACGGAGCCGTCGGGATCGACGCGGGCGAGAACGGCGGGGCGGGGGGCTTCGCCCGCGTGCCGGTCGAACCCGAAATTGCCGACATAGGCGCGGCCGCTGGCGTCGACGACCATGTCGTTGCAGAGGCCGGTCGCGATGTTGCCCAGCTCCGCCTCGACGGTGAGCCGGCCGCCCGCGAAGCGCATCAGCCGGCGGTCGGTCATGCTTACGATCAGCATCGTTCCGTCGGGCCGCCAGCCTAGTCCGGAAGGCTGTCCGGGCACCTCGACAATGGTCTCGGCCTTGCCGCTCTCGTCGACCGTGCGGACCTGGTGCACGTAGAAGTCGGAGAAGTAGAGTCGGTCGTCGCGCCAGCGGGGACCTTCGCCGAACGAGAGGCCATCGAGCAGCGGTTCGAGCTTCATGGACGGTCCCATTCGATCCTGAACGAGTTCCCCTCGGGTTTGACGTAGCCCGCGTTGGCGCCGGGAAAATGGGCTGGGCAGAGCAGGGCGTTGCTCTCGACGCAATCCTCCAGCAGCTTGCGACGCGAGACCGCAGACATCGCCTGGTCCCAGCAGAACTGGCTCGACCAGTCGGGGTGATAGACCTGGATCGGGTGATGCATGATGTCGCCCGAGAAGCAGGCCTGCTTGCCCTGGTCCTTCAGGTTGATCGCGATCGAGCCCGGCGTGTGGCCGGGATAGTCCCGGATGGTGAGCAGCGGGTCGGGCTGGTGGTCGCTCTCGATCATCACGGCATTGCCGGCCTCGACCACGGGCAGGACCGAATCGTCGAAAGAGCCGCCGTTGGTCTCAAGCCCCTTGGTCTTGTGTTCTGTCTCCCAATGCACGTACTCGCGCTTGGCGAAGAGGTACTTGGCGTTCTTGAAAGTGGGCACCCAGCGGCCGTTCTCGAGCTTGGTGTTCCAGCCGACATGGTCGACATGCAGGTGGGTACACATCACGAAGTCGACCGAATCGGGATGGCAGCCGCAGGCCTCCAGCCGTTCGAGGAACGGCGTGTTGAGCTTGTTCCAGCCGGGATTGTGCCGGTCCTTGTGATTGCCGAGGCAGGTATCGATCAGGATCGTGTGCCGGGGGGTCTTCACCACCCAGGTATGGACCGATCCGATCAGCCGGTCGCTGCCCTCCTGCACGTGCTCCGGCACCATCCAGCTTTTCTGAGCATCGAAGGCTTCCTGGTCGAACTTCGGAAACATGCGGGCGGGCTTGAAGCCCGGGCCGCAGATCTCCTCGACTTTCTCGATGGTGGCGTTTCCGATGGCTCTGACGGCCAATATTCCCTCCCGCGCTAGAACGTGACGACGCTGCGGATCGACTCGCCCTTGTGCATCAGGTCGAACGCGTCGTTGATCTTCTCGACCGGCATCGTGTGGGTAATGAGCGAGTCGATGTCGATCTTGCCGTCCATGTACCAGTCGACGATCTTCGGCACGTCGCGGCGGCCCTTGGCGCCGCCGAAGGCCGTGCCCATCCAGGTGCGGCCGGTGACGAGCTGGAAGGGTCGCGTCGAAATCTCCTGGCCCGCGCCCGCGACACCGATGATGACCGACTTGCCCCAGCCGCGGTGGCAGCATTCCAGCGCCTGACGCATCAGCTTGGTGCTGCCGACGCATTCGAAGCTGTAGTCCGCGCCGCCATCGGTCAGCTCGACGAGGTGCGCGACCAGATCCTTGTCGCCCAGATCCTTCGGATTGACGAAGTGCGTCATGCCGAACTTGCGGCCGAGCGCCTCGCGGGCCGGGTTGAGATCGACGCCGACGATCATGTTGGCGCCGACCATCCGTGCGCCCTGCAGCACGTTGAGGCCGATGCCGCCCAGGCCGAACACCACGACATTGGCGCCGGCCTCGACCTTGGCGGTGTTGATCACCGCGCCGATGCCCGTGGTGACGCCGCAGCCGATGTAGCAGACCTTGTCGAACGGCGCGTCGGGACGGATCTTGGCCAGCGCGATCTCGGGCAACACCGTGTAGTTCGAGAAGGTCGAGCAGCCCATGTAGTGATGGATCTTGCGGCCCTTGATGGAGAAACGCGACGTGCCGTCGGGCATCACGCCCTGGCCCTGCGTGGCGCGGATCGAGGTGCAGAGGTTGGTCTTGCCCGAGACGCAGGATTTGCACTGGCGGCATTCCGGCGTGTAGAGCGGGATCACGTGATCGCCCTTCTTCAACGACACGACGCCCGGCCCGACATCGACCACCACGCCCGCGCCCTCGTGGCCGAAGATCACGGGGAAAAGACCCTCGGGATCGCCGCCGGACCGCGTGAACTCGTCGGTGTGGCACACACCCGACGCCTTGATCTCGACCAGGACCTCGCCGAACTTCGGCCCTTCGAGATCGACGGTCTCGATTTCGAGGTTCTTGCCGGCTTCGTAACAGACCGCTGCCATTGTCTTCACGCGGATACCCCCTCGGAACTCTGGAGCCGAAACCTAGAGCAGGGGGCCGCCCACCGTCTACGCTGCGGCGCGGCCGGCGAGGCTGCGCGCCATTTCAGCCTTCGCCTCGCGATACTGGCTGACGAGGCGCCGCACCAGGTCGGCCGCGGCCGGCACGTCGTCGATGTTCCCGACGCCGTGGCCCGCCGTGTAGATGTCCTTCCAGCGCTTCTTGTTCTCTTGGGCGCCGACGATCTTGCCAGGCAGGGTCGTGCGCAGCACGTCGAGGTCGATGCCGGCCGCCAAGAGGCTGGGCGTCAGCCAGTTGGCCGGCGCGCCGTCGATCGAGGCGGTGAGGAATACGTCGGTCGCGCGCGTGCCCAGGATCATCTCCTTATGTGGCTGCGCCGCCATCGATTCCCGGGTCGCGATGAAACGTGTGCCGATATAGGCGAGGTCGGCACCCATCGCCTCGGCCGCGAAAACGTCACGGCCCGTCGTCTGGCCACCGGCCAGAACCACCGCGAAACTGTCGCCCAGCTGCCTCACCTCGTTCATCAGCGCGAACGGATTGATGGTACCGGTATGGCCGCCGGCGCCACCGGCCACCGCGATCACGCCGTCGACACCCGCCTCCAGCGCCTTCTCGGCATGACGCCGGTTGGCAATGTCGTGCAAGGCGACGGCGCCCCAACCATGGATGCGCTTGATGGCGTCGCCCGGGGCGCCCTTGGAGGTGAGCACCACCGGCACCTTGTATTTCTCGACCAACTCGAGATCGCCCTGGTAGCGCGGGTTCGAGGCGTGGACGACGAGGTTCACCGCCCAGGGCGCCGGCTTCTTTCCGGCATCCTCCAGCCGCTTCATCCCCTCGACCATCTCGTCGAGCCAGGCCTGGAACTCCTCGCGACTGCGGGTGCCATGCGCGGGGAAGCTGCCCATCAGACCTTCGCCGCAGCACGCAAGCGTCAGCGCGGGATTGGAAACAAGGAACATGGGAGCGGCGATGGCGGGGATCGCCATGCGCTCCATCAACTTGTGCACTTCGGCGCGCGGCATGGATCAAACCTCTCCGATGGTGGGCGTGGTCGACGTCACGCCGCTGTCGTTCAATTGCTTCAGGCGGGCATCGTCGTAGCCCAGCAGTTCGCGCAGCACTTCGTCGGTGTGCTGGCCGAGATCGGGTGCGGACCGCTCGATGGCGAGGCCCTTGCCGTCGAGCCGGTAGGGCAGGCCTTTCACGAGGCAGCCGCTTTCGTCGCGCACCACGGTCACGCCCTGCAATTCGATATCGTGCAGGAGATCGTTGCCATCGAGGCAGGGTGCAGCGGCAATGCCCTTGGCGAGCAGCGCCGCCAACGCGGCATCACGATCTCTGTCTGCACAGAAGGCTTCCATCGACGCATCCGGTGCGTCGAGCGTAACGGCCAGCCACTTTCCGTCGGCGCAACGATAGGCGTCCTGCTGCGCCACGCCGGCTTCGCTGTTGCCGCGCGGCGCGAGCCGGTGAGAGGGATCGGCCGAGGCCGCGAGGATCTCCTCGCCCAGGGTGAACGAGGCGACCTCGCGCTGGGAAAAGTCGAGGAACGCTCCCTGGCCGGTTCGGCGCGCCTCGGTGACGGCGGCAATCACGATGCCGGTGGCGAACAGCGACACGATCTGGTCGGGATAGTTCACGTCCATGCCGGAGATGCGTGGCTCTTCGCCGTCGTAGCCCGTGAGTGAAGCGATGCCGGAGGTGGCGTCGAGCGTGCTGCCGAACGACACGTTCATGCGCTCGGGCCCCGTATCGCCCTGGCTGGAGATGGCGGCGAACACCAGGCGCGGGTTGAGGGCGCTCAGATTCTCGTAGCCCAGGCCCGCCCGGTCGAGCACGCCGCGGCGGAAATTCTCCACGACGACGTCGCAGTGCGCCGCGAGTTCGCGGATGACGCGCTGGCCCTCGGGATCCTTGAGGTTCAACGCCAGCCCGCGCTTGTTGCGGTTGGTGAAACGGAACTGCGGCGAGCGGTTCCACCAGCCCTCGTCGCTGTCGAGCTTGCCGACGACGCGGAACGGGTCGAGATAGGCGCCGGATTCGATCTTGATCACGTCGGCGCCGAGATCGGCCAGCATGGCCGAAGTGTTCGCGCCGGCGGTCAGCAGGCCGAAATCGAGGACACGGATACCGCCGAGGGGACGATCGCTCATGCGGTGAACTCCGGTGCGGGTCGCGGCGCGAAGGAGCGGCCGTTCCATTGCACGGGCAGCTGCGGCAAGCGCAGCCGGCCTTCCGTCGGATGCGCCATGTCTGCGAGGAAACCGCGTGCCACATACTGCTCCGTATGCAGAAGTTCGGCCGGCGAGAAGATCGGGCCGAAGGGCACGCCCTTGGCTTGCGCCACCTTCTGGATTTCGTCGCGCGTCCTGTCGGCGAACCACGGCGCGAGCGCCGCGTAGAGTTCGGCGATGTTCTGGCGACGGCCGGCCCGCGTGCTGAATTTGGGATCGTCGAGGCGGGGATCCCCAATCAGCGTGCGCGTCGCCGGCCATTGGGTGACGGTGTAGACGACGGCGACATGCCCGTCGCGGCACGGCAGGACTTGGAATTCCGAGTTCCGGCCCTCGCGGCCGGGGGAAGTGCCCGTGGCTGCGGCGCCCGAGGCCGCTTTCCAGTTCACCCACTGCATCACTTCAGCAAGCGACACCCGAACTGAAGGCGCAGTCCGCCCCGCGTCGCGTGCGGCGAGTGCCGACATGAGGCCAGTAAAGGCGGTCAGCCCAGCGGCATACGAAGCCTGATGGCCGCTCAGCTTCAGTGGTTTTCGTTCCGGTTCGCCCACCATGTGCATCAGGCCGCCCAGCGCCTGGATCACCAGTTCGCTGACGGGACGCTGTGCTGAAGCCATTTCCAGCGGGAAGGCCGCGATCTCGACCGGCGTGGCTTTCGTCTCTCGCAGGGACACGGCGACGGAGGCCGGCTCTTCGAACAGTACGACATCGGCCTTGTCGACCAGACGTGCAAGCGCAGTGCGCCCGGACTCGTTCGCAAGATCGAGCAAGAGGGAGCGCTTCGACGTGTTGAGAAACTGGAACAGCGCGCTTCCGCCCTGCGGCAGCAGGGGCGGCGCACGGCGCACCGGATCGCCTCCGGGTGGCTCGATCTTGAGAACGTCCGCGCCGAGATCGGCCGCGATCTTGGAGGCGAGCGACGTGGCAAGACGCAGGCAGAGCGGCACTTTTGCGTCGTTCACCTCGATGATCGTGAAGCGCGCGAGCGGTCGGGAAGAGGCATCGGACATCGAGCGATGATCGGCGCAAGCCGGTGCTGCGGTCAACGTCGCGCGCATGCTACCGTCGCGGGTGACGGAGGACTTCAATGGCACAGACCGGCAATCACAAGGGACTTACGTTCGGCATCTTCCTGGCGCCGTTCCATCGTGTCGGCGAGAACCCGACGCTCTCGATGGCACGCGACATGGAGCTGATCGAGTGGATCGACGAGCTGGGTTATGACGAAGCCTGGATCGGGGAGCATCATTCCGCCGGCTGGGAGACCATCGCGTCACCGGAAGTCTTCATCGGCGCCGCCATCGAGCGCACGCGCTACATCCGCCTCGGCTCCGGCGTCACCAGCCTGCCGTATCACCACCCGCTGATGGTCGCGAACCGCTTCGTGCAGCTCGACCACATGTCGCGCGGCCGCACGATGCTGGGCTGCGGTCCCGGCGCGCTGCCGTCGGACGCCTACATGATGGGCATCGATCCCTCCACCCAGCGCCCGCGCATGGAGGAGGCGCTGGAGGCGATCATGCGCCTGCTGGAATGCAAGGAGCCGGTCACGATGAAGACCGACTGGTTCGAGCTGAAGGAGGCGCGGCTGCACCTCGCGCCCTACAGCTATCCGCATTTCCCGATCGCCTGTGCCAGCACCATCACGCCTTCGGGCATGATCGCGGCCGGCAAGCACGGGCTGGGCGTCCTGTCGATCGGGGCCGGCATCCCGGGCGGTCCGGAGATGCTCGGCAAGCAGTGGGGCATCTACGAGGAGACGGCGGCCAAGCACGGCAAGACGGCGGACCGCGGCAAATGGCGGGTCGTGGTGAACTGCCATGTGACGGAGGACGACGAGCAGGCGCTGCGCGAGGTCCATGCCGGCGAGCGCCGGGAGACGGTGACCTATTTCGAGGACACGTTGGGCCGGCCGCCGGGCCGCGCCGACGATCCGCTGCGCGACGGGGTGAAGATGGGCACGACCCTGGTCGGCAGTCCCGACACGGTGGCCAAGGGCATCGAGCGGCTCCTCGGCTTCTCCAACGGTGGCTTCGGCGGCGTCCTGTTCCGCGCCCACGAATGGGCGACACGCGAGCAGATCCTGCGCTCCTACGAACTGTTCGCCCGCTATGTGATGCCGCGCTTCCAGGGTTCACTCGACACGATCATCAACTCGAACCAGTGGGCGAAGGACAACCGCAAGGGCATCTTCGGGCCCAACGTCGCGGCCGTGAAAAAGGCCTTCACCGATGCCGGCCGCGAGGCCCCCGAGGAATTCCGCGCCCGCACGCCCGGCGCGCGGGACGTGGCGGGCGACTGATCGGAACCGTGGCCTCAAGACGAGTGACGTGAAATGCGTGCTTTTCTAAGAGTCTTCCTCGCCTGCGCACTCTTCGTCACAGCGGCGTGCTCCAGTGCCGAGCAGTTGGCGGCGGCGGAACACGAAGTCGAACGATTCCACAAGGCCTTCGACGAAGGGCGGTTCGGGGAGATTTACGACAAGGCGGCAGATGGCTTTCGCAAGGGGACAACGAGGCAGGATTTCATCACCTTCATGGAGATCGTGCAGCGCAAGCTGGGCAAGGTGGAAGAGGCCAAGAGAGGTAACTCCAACTTGAACTATAGCGCTGGAGGCACGCTGGTCTCGCTTGCCTATGCCACCACGTTCACGAACGGCAAAGGCACCGAACAATTTGGCTTTGCCGTCTCGGGCAAGAAGGCTGTTCTGGTCGCGTATAATCTAAACTCGAAGGATTTGATCCTTCGATAGGAAGCGCCCACCGGTCAGAACTGCTTCTTCGTGCCCGGCTCGGCGTCGATCACTTCGATCGAGGTC
>VFQN01001664.1_pt1 | contig 36360 bp, 55 predicted proteins | sample 3512371 | NCBI WGS metagenome assembly VFQN01 (sample SAMN10412370, study PRJNA504923) | tailings metagenome | isolation source: Replicate 2 from Balatoc abandoned mine | place: Philippines: Itogon, Benguet | collected 2017-08-28
TGCAGTGCGCACCCGCACCATAGGAAATCGGGCGGGAGCTCCTTGCCACGGGCGCGGATGGTGGGCAGCTCTAGCTTTGGTAGGGTAATGTCGATGTCGCCTTCCTTAAATTCCATCAGGCTGATAATGGGCGGGTGCTGCTTCACGTTGGCCTTGCCTCTCGCAACCGCCTCGACGTCAGTGTGGTTTGGTGAAATGGAAGTGCTGCCTGCAAATCCACGCGCGGTCAGGTGATAAGAAGACATTGCAGGTCGCCTTGAAGCAGGCACGCTGCTTCCGAGGCATGCGCACCGTGCTCGACGGCAGCGCGCGCCTCCAGCGCGGCCTCCTCCTCGGCCGGCGCGGCCTCCTCCTCAGCCCCCGCCTCGCTGTCGCTACCGTCATCTGCAGGCGCGTCTCTGCATAATAGGCGCAGTATGCTACGAATAAACCCTGACTTTTGTCCTGGGGCGAAGCAGAAAGGGATCAAGGGGTGTAACAGTTCGCCCAGTTCGCGTCTCAGCAAGGCCAGTGAGAAGTACATCCCTAAAGTATGTATAAACCCTAGGAATTACACGGGGCACACGACAACCGGGTCGACATACAACGTGCATTTGCATGTCAGCGGCATGAGTAGCGGGATGACCCTTGTGACAAACAGACCCCTGGGTCTGCCGAACCGGTTGAGCCTTTTGGAGAAAAACCCATTGTATTCAACTGACAGGCAATGGACTTGGGTAAGGGCCCGGAACGCTCGGGTGTTTGGGGGGAGCGGATGTTTGGGGGGAGCAGGTGTGCTCCGTGTGAACGTCCTGCCCCTGCTTCTTTCGCTGAATCGTCCAACCCAAGCTCATGTCCACTTCCCTGCTCACTCGTAGTACCTGCCACATTCTGTGGACAGTCACTTGTCGCCTGCAAGCAGGCACGTCCCAAGGCACCTTATGCCGGCTCAACGGCACGTGGCCTCCTGCCCAAAGCACACACCAGGCACAAACACCGTATGCCCCTAGAATAAGGTAGGTTACGCTTACACCTCACTCTACCCGCCGCTGTCGCACGGCCATGCGCACTGCCTTCCCTTGACACGTGTCCTCCAAGCATCCATGTGCGCGCAAGAAACGGTCTGGAAATGGCCAGTCCTGGGCTCCTGGCATGTGTCAGTCACAGATCAGGGGTCCTTGTCGGTGGCCTGGTTTGCGTTGTGGTACGCAGCCACCGAGGAGCAAATGGAGACAAGCTCCTGTCGGCCTTCCGAAGCTCCGGAACCAGCTCCGCAAAAAACGACACAGCCAGCTTGGCGCTGCGGTGCGACGACATGGAATCAGATACTACTGCAATGTACTGACCCATGGGGACATAGGTTGCACCTCACGGCCTTTGGCGCGGAGGCGGGGAATGTCGGTTGAGGTGCTGCCGCTAGGTAAAGCGCTAGACCAGCGTTTTCTAAGACAATTTACCAATATAAAACATTTATACGTACTGTCCAGCGGAAGGTCTGCAAACGAAACTTGCGCAACGGCGACATGATGACTCCGCCCTTGCTGGCTGACGTCTGCAGGAGCTGGCCAAGATGTCGGTCGGAGCTGTTGCGTTGTGCGCATGGCGGGGCGCACGGTCATGTTCGACTGCGGGGCGCACTTCGGCTTCAGGTGCGGGGTGGTTGCGCTGCAGGGCTGCCCCCTGCCCCCTGCTCCTGCTGTGTGCGCAAAACCCTCAGAGCACAAACCACGCTTGCTCCTACCGGTTCACAGCCCGTCTCATGCTGACGTACAATCTTGGCGCTGCAGCAAGTTGTATGTTTAAACTACTCCTGTTGCCAGAACACGTGCATTCATGCGGTACGCTGAATTGGGTAGTCAGGAACACCACCTGGACTGCGACACGAAGTAACGGGAACCGCACCCGCGCCTGGCGCAGGGACCACCGCCGCTTCCCGGAGTTCGGGCTGCTGTCTCGCTCGGGGCGGTTCACCGAGGTCATTGACGTGTTGGTCATCACACACTTCCACACAGACCACATCGGGGCCCTGCCGTACTTCACTGAGGTACGTTCAGGGGTTAGGGATAGGATTACGGACCTGCAATAAGCCGCAACCGCTTCGCAAGAGCCCACATAGATCTAGGCTACACGGTAGTCCATGGAGCGTTCAAAGCAGATCAGGACGTAGCGCAAGGTTGCGTGGAGTCTCGCAGGCCGGGCTGCTGCTTGCAGCGCGCATGCCCATGCAACCAGGTTTTGTAGCCCGAAGCCTTTTTAGGCATGCTGAAAGGGTTGGCTAGCACAGGGTCGAGCTGTTTTGGGTCGGCCGGTAACAAGCAATCACGATGGAGCATCCGCAGGCCGGTGGACCGGTTGACCGACACGTTGACCGACAGGTGGCCTGTCTTCCTGTCTTGCCGAATGCACACACAGCATTATGCTAGCTTCCACACAACCCAGCTCCTCCCCTTTCGACCCCGTCACTGCAGGTGCTGGGCTACCGCGGTCCAATCCTCATGACGTACCCCACATTTGCCATCGCCCCCATCGTGCTCAACGACTACATCAAGGTATCTGCTGGTACTGAGTGTCTGACTGGCTGCCTTGCGGTCTTTGCTCAAGGGCGCTTCAGGATTGACCGGCCACTCATGCAACGAGACACATCGTCACTGACCATTAGCACAGCGGCACAGCTGCCCTCATGTAGCAGAGTACCCTGCAGCTCACAAGCAGCCACGGGGCCGCATCGCATTCGTGAGCCGCAGGGGCACGCCCTGTGGTCCACACACCCACTCAACCAGACGGGAAACCCTGCACGCACACAGGACCTCCTGTAACTGTCTTGACGCCCGCTTTGCAAACCGACACCGACACCCCGCATCTTGAAACACGCACACAGGTCAACGCTGGGCGCCCCGGCGACCGGCCGCCGTACACGGAGCAGCACATCCGCGACTGCCTCCGCCGCGTGACGGCCGTGGACCTACACCGCTCCGTGGCCGCCGGGCCGCCCGGCCTGGCCTTCACCTTCCACTACGCGGGCCACGTGCTGGGAGCTGCCATGGTGCACTGTACGGCAGGCCACCTCAGCGTGCTGTACACGGGTGAGCACCAGCTGCTGTGGCTCTGTGGGGTATGAGGAACGAGAAACGGAGTATGGGGTCCAGACGGGTTTGACCAGCGGGCGGCAGGGTCGTCAGAGAGCCACACACACTGAACGTGACACGGTACGCTGTTGGTCGAATCGTGGTCGTGGCGGCCGGGTTTATGTGCGGATGAGCTACAGCTCCTGTTCGCGAGTGCGAAGGGAATGGAGTGAAAGGGTCCGAGTGGGGTCCAACCCGCGGGCGGTAGGACTGAAGTCAAGCACAGGCCCTGGCGCGCAAGCGGGTGGGTGGCGTTGGTACGTTGGTGCAAAGGACGGACGCCCGTGACGTATGGGCTAGAGTAGCACGGTGCATGGGTCCGCCTCTCAGGCAGCAAATACATCCTGTAAGTCTATCCTTACCAAGCTGTGTTGGCCCTTCGGTCACACAGGTCTTTACAGGTAGTCGATGGCGGCGTTAGCATATGCCCTGTGCCACACGGTATGCTTGGAGTGCCGCTAATCCTGCTCTTTGCAGGCCATACGGCACCATCTTCACCATCGGTTACAGCTACAGTGCCGCTCTGCCTTATCCCCTTGGCACCCTGCCCCATGCAGGCGACTTCAACTCCTCTCCCGACCGCCACCTGGGTGCCGCGCAGCCCTTGCTGCCTGCCTGGTGCACCGGCGGCGGCGGCGGCGGCGGCCCGCCGACCCACGGGTCGTCCCCCTCCGCCCCTCCCCCGGGGTGGACTCCCCTGCAGCCCGACGTGCTCATCAGCGAGGCCACCTACGCCGCCACGCTGCGGGACTCGAAGCGCTCCAGGGAGAGGGACTTCCTGGCTGCGGTCATTGACACAGTGACGGCGGGCGGGAAGGTGCGGGAAGGTGCCGGAAGCGGCCAGAAGCTGCCCCTGTGGAATGCACCTGCGTAGGGTGTTGTAGCTGCCGCATGTCGATGCGCGTGCACGTGTGAGGGCGAGGGCTGCAGTGGCTGGCCTGGCAGACAGCCTGCTTGCACGTTCGTGCCGCACACGCCTGCCTCGATCGACCTCAGGGCACAGCAAAGAGTCCCATTGGCTGAGTGGAAGCAGCGTAGGGTACGTCGCCCCCTAGGTACTGATTCTCACCAACGCCACGGTCCGGACTCGTCCACATCACCCACAGCTTGCCAGCAGCGCTGTGCTGCAACACAACCTCCCTACCTGTGCTCTCTGCCGTGCAGCAAGGTGCGCGTCTCCACCTACGCCATGAGGACGGCCCACCTACTGCGCGCATAATGAAACGCTACCGTCTAGTCGTACTACTGCCTTACATAATCCCCTCCCCCAGGTGCTCATCCCCACCTACGCCATGGGCAGGGCCCAGGAGCTGCTGATGCTCATCACCGACGCGTGGGAGCGCAGGGGGCTGCAGGTGGGCAACGCACACGTGTCAGCGGCCGTGCACATGGGTTGGCTGGGGCAATCAGGGCCTGGAGGCCCGTGGACGGGGTGTGGGCGTGGCGCATGGGGGGGCTGAATGCGTGCCGCACCCCTGGTTTCACACGGGGGTTTGGGCGTGTGCGAAGCAGGCCTCTCCGCACACACCGCAGTCTACAGGCTACGAAGTCAGTGCACAGTTCCTGTAACGACGGTTTGGAGCGAAGCCGAGCCCAGGCAACGACCAAGCCGTGCGCCAGGTCCAAGGGCCCCTCCGGGTGGACACACGTGCTTGAACCCTCTGCTCCACATGGTTGCCGCATTAGTTGGTGTGGTGCTTCGACTGTTGCCAACCCTGGGTCATCCTCTCCAGGTGCCCATCTACTTTAGCAGCGCCATGGCTTCTCGGGCGCTCACCTACTACACCCTGCTGCTCAACTGGACCAACGCCAACGTGCGGAGGAGCGTGTTCGGGGCGGGGGCGGGCGCGGGGGCGCGGCGTGCTGCTGCTGGCGTGCCAAGCGTGGCGGCGGCGGGTGCTGAGGGGGATGCTGGGAGTCCAGGTCTGGAGGGAGGAGAGGAGGAGGAGGAGGAGGAAGACGAGGAGGACAAGGAAGGGGAAGAGGAGGAAGAGGAGGATGACGACTTGGGTGCATGGGGCTGGGGGGCGTGGAGGGCGGGGCTGTCGGAGGCGGCGAGGGAGGGGCGCGGCAAGGCTGTTGGGCTGGGGGTAGGCGCCGTATCGCCGCTGCCACGTGGCATCGTGGAGAGCAGCGCGATTCGTCGTGGGGGTGGCGGCGCCAGCATCAGCGGGCGTGTGGCTGCAAATGGCGGCGGCGGGAGTGCTACGGGCGGTGTGGCCGTTCAGGCAGGCGCGGCGGGGTCTGGGGCACCAGGCCCTGGCGCCGTGCCTGCTGCGCCTGCTCCTGCCAGCTGCGGCGTCTTCTCCGAGGCTGACGTGTACGGCATGTTCCGTACGCTGCCGTGGGACAGGTCCCTGTTGCACGTGAGTACCGCGTGCCGTACATGTGCCTGCTGTGTACCGCTAGCGGCAACCTGATTGCTAGCGGCCGAGGGCGGGCGGTGAATGCAGCCTGCAAACATACACGCGGTGAAACCGACAGGCCACGCGCTGACGCTGATCACGAAATGCACCGCTGGCATTCAAGGTTTGGTGCCAAAAGCCATGCGGTGCTGCTGTTGCTGTTCCGTCCGCGGCCCCCAGGCTCCCGGCCCTGCCCTGCTGTTCGCGTCCCCTGGCAACATCGCCAGCGGTGTGTCGCTGGAGGCGTTCAGGTCCTGGGCGCCCAGCCCGCGCAACCTGGTGGTACTGGCAGGGTATCAAGTGAGGGGTGAGTGCCGCATGACTCTCTCCTTGTACCCTCGTTTCTCTCGGACAGTTATCCTGCAACGGGTAACCGCAATGCACTGCTGCCCCGCTGTTGACACGCCACGCCAGGCACCCTGGGCGCTCGCCTCGAGACCATCAACTCGCAGCAGCAGCGGAGGGCAGCAGCGCCCGACGGCTCAGCGGCTGCGGCGGGCCCCGCAGCAACCGTGGACGTGCCCTCCGCCGGCGGCGGCGGCGGTGGCGGCGGCGCCGACGCCGCTAGCGGCGGCAACGGCGGCAAGGTGGAGGTCCGGTGCCGGGTGGAGACGCTTGCGTTCAGTGCGCACGCGGACCTGCGGGGGCTGGTGGGGCTGGTGCGGGGCTGCCGGCCGCGGGCGGTGGTGCTGGTGCACGGACAGCCGGGGCCCATGGAGTTCCTCAGGTGGGCGTGTGAACCGCAGTGGCAGTTGCTGGTATCACTTGTTGTAGTGTAGTGGCAGACTAACCGTAGTTGTACCGGTAGTCGCGCCCTAACGTAAAGGCCTCGGGGGGGGGGGGCACCAGCTCCAGGGCAGCAGCTAGCCGGGGCCCATACATTTCGTCACGTGGTCGAGCTAGGCGGCACGGCCGGTGCTAGGTAAGGGTGGGGCGGAGCAGGAGGGCAGGAGGACCGGGTCGACCCTCGTCTCGGCATGCACCCAAGGGCGCACCGTTGACGCTTGGTGGCGATCGGTCACCACCTGCCACACCGGCAGGGGACGCACACCCCTACAACCACCCTGACTACCGTGTCTTCCCCCACTCCTGCCCGACCGCACCTCCGATCCACAGGAGCCGCATAGAGACCACCATGGGCATCCCCTCCTTCGCCCCGCCCACCGGCACGCCCGTCTCCATCCCGCCCCGCCCCGCCGTGCCTCTAGGGGTGCGCCCGCAGCTGCTGTCCCGCGCGCACACCACGGCAGGGCTGCTGTCGGCCCAGGCGGCTGCGGTGGCGTGCCCTGTCCTGGCCCGCGCCCTGCAGCCGCATAGCAGCAGCCCTGCTGCTGGCGTTGCAGGTGCGTTAGCCCACACCGGCAAGGTCGTTGCTGCTACGGCGGCTCCGACAGATGCGGTGGACATGGAGGTGGATGACGGGGATGGTGGTAAAGGCGCAGGAGGCAGCAGTGAAGGCGCCGCTGGTGGTGGCGCACGTGGGGGTGGTGGAGAAAGTGTGCCGAGGGAGCAGGGGCCTGCTGCTGCTGCTGGTGGTGCAGGGGAGGTCGCCGCGCTGCGGGCTCTGCGTGGCGCCAGGCCGCAAGCGCTGACGGCGCTGCCGCTGAGCGGCCTGCTGGTGGCGCGCACGCAGCCGGGGCCGCCGCCCACACCGCTGCTGGGGCAGCACCAGCAGCCGCATCATTTTCAGCAGCAGCAGCAGCGCCCTGTGGCAGGAGCACCGCCTGCAGGGGCGGCAACCGCAGGCGGCGGCGATGGAGGCGGTGCTAACGGTGCTGCCGGTGGCGTTGTTGGTGGCGTGGCGTGTGGAAACCAGCAGGGGTTGGGGCAGGAGCAGGAGGCGCAGCTGCAGGCAGGCGTGCAGCCGCCTGCCGCCACAGCTGCTGGGCAAGGGGCTGCTGGGAAGGGGCCCGGTGGGCGAGGTTCAGGGGGCGCAGGCCCACAGATGCGCAGGGGAGGTGGTGGTGGCCCTGAGGGCGGGGTGCGGGACGCTGCCCAGCTGACCCTCACGGACGCGGCCACAGCCGCCAAGGCGTTGCTGCTAAAGGCGGCGCCAGGCCAACCGCCGCCGCCGCCCGCCTTCACGATCACGTACGGCTGCCCCGTGGTGGTCAGGGTGCCACAATGCGCGCTGGGAGGCGCGGTGGGGGCGAGGAAGACGGGGCGAGCGGAGCAAGGGAGGGCGGGGGAGGAGGTGGAGGTGGAGGCGGCGGCGGCAGCAGCTGCGTGGGTGGTGCGGAGGGTGTGTGGGCGGCTGGGCGGGGGAGTAGGGAGGGAGCTGCAGGTGGTACGGGATCCTGGGGAGCACGTGGTGGTCAAGGTGGCCCATGGGTCGTTCATGGCACGTGTTGTGGAGGTACGGACGTGTGGGAGGGGCGGGGAGGGGGGAGGGACGTGGAGAGGGGAAGGTAGAGTGGGAGGTGGAGGTGTGGGGCTGGAAGGCAAGGGTGTTGGAGGGGGTGTGGATGCAGGGGCAGGAGCTGCCGAGCCAGTGGGCTGTGGAGCGGATGGGCATGGGGACGGGGACGGGGAGTTGTGTGAGGTGCACTTCGAGTGCGAGTGGGGGGCGGGGGATAATGCGTTTGCTAACTGGTGCGTTGCGGCAATGAAAGGCTAGTGACTCTGAAGGACATGAAATGCTTGGGAGTGAGGGCGGCGATTTTTGTCCAGGGCGTGCTCATGCTGGCCAGTGGGTGACGGTTTGCAGCTGATAGATCGTCACAAGGGCGATGTGCGTGGGCTTTGCCTTGCCATTGGGCTTCAGCGTGTGGGGCGTTTTGTGCTACTACGCATACGGTAGCCTATTAGGGCAAATTGTGCCTGGACTGTGGAGGCCAGGTCCCTAAATAAAGCACATGCATGCGTCTACTAGCCTTGTATGCGTCAACATGGCAGGTGTGAGAGTGTCAATGATTGGCTATGGATTAGATCGATGGGAACGAGCGTGCAGCAGCCATGGTTCAGTTCACGAGAGCTCCCCTGGTTTCGGGAGCGGTGCAATGTGCCAAGGGAGACCTCTGGTCCAAGCGTGCTGGTTCAAGCATGCGCAAATAGAGCACTGATTAACTACAGTTGTCCATTGGACATGACCTGATGTGTAATTTGGCATTCATGCGGCGTGCCTTTTAGCTGTTGCGCTTCGCCAACCGCGCTTTGTCGACGCTCCACATTCTGGGCCTCTCATTCGTCCATGAGTGGTAGGTGTTGCCATTGGTTCAATGGTCTCGGGCCTACGCTGGCGCAAAAGTACCTTTTGTTCGCGTCAAATAATACTTTTGTCTTAACAAGACTCTGACGCGGCTCGGGCTTGCAGCCAGTCGACGGTCCACCCCGTGTGCAAGCTACGGAGAGCTCCTCGCGACTAAGCGCACGTGAAAAATAATTACCTTATAGTTTATATAACTCATGCTTAAGCGACCTGTCGCGAACGCAGCGAGTGGTCCTCGCGCCAGGTCGAGACGTGACGGGCCCTAGCGGGGCACAAAGGCGGATGCCATCGCAACTTGCTGGGCCAGGAGGTGCTGCTGCAGTACTGCTGGAGTCAGGAGTCAGCGCCCGCAGCACAGCGGTACCTTCAAGCCCGTATGTCACCGGCATCGCCGAACAGGCGCGTCTTGGCAGGGCCGCAGCGGCCTGTCGCGTATGTGCTCATGGTTGTGCGGGATAGTTAGGTACTTTGCTCTGGGCCACTTGCCGTCCGGCTGCATCGAACGGCAGTTACTGGGCTCCCCCGGGTAGTGTCCAAGAGGGTATGCAGCCACGCCACCAAGTGAAGCTTCCAGACCGGGCAGCAAGCACTCAAAGCCCCGGTCCCACCGCCTGCACGCCGCTTGTGTCTTGACACTCTGTTCCCATGACGAAAGCACTCCATGTACAGCCCCTCCACCACAACCATCCACACATCGCCCCCGCCACCCTGCGCACTCCTGCCATATGGCACCACTGCACACGAACCCGCCCTCGCCTTCCGCTACTCATGCTGCCGTACACACCTGTCGTACATTCCTACCGTACAGGCGCAACACATCCAGGCGCTACAGGAGCGCGTCGTGGAGCTCGAAGAGCAGTTGAAACGCGAGCGCCACCGAGCGGACCTGTGCCAGCAGCAGCTCGAACAATGCCTTGCGGCCTCCGCAGCCGCGGCAGCAGCAGCCGCAGCAGCAGCTGCTGCCTCCTGCCCGGGGCCACTCCCTGCGGGGCCTGGCGTGCATCACCCACATCCCTCACACGCCCACCACGTGGCTCTCCCTGGCGTGCTGCTGCCACGTGTGGCGTCCCGGTCCGCACAGCTCAGCCTGCTCGGCCACAGCGGCCCCAACTCGCCGCGAGTGGGCTCGCTGTCGGTACCCAGCCATGTGCGGCAGCAGCAGCAGCAACAGCAGCAACAGCAGCAGCCTGGCCGGCAGGAGAGCAGCAGCGGCATCGAACCGGCCCACCCGTGCAGCGCCAGCAGCAGCGAAGGTACCTCCCTGAGCGCGCCTGCGCATGTGGGCTGCACGGCGGAGGGCGAGGGGATGCCAGCAGGGCCTGATGGGTCGCTGGCGGAAGGCGGCAGAGAGGGCGAGGCTGAAGCGGTCCCCGAGTTTGCCGGGGTGCTGCTTCCACCTGGGTGTGTGGACCAAGAAGGGGAGGAGCAGGCGCAGGGACAGGGGGAGGGGCTCTTGGGGGCTGTAGGGGCCGAGGCGAACGGCGTGCACCGGCATGAGCGTCAGCAGCGGCACACGGATCGCTTGTCGCAGGACGGGTGCAGCCGCTGTGAAGGGAGGCAGCAGCAGGACAGGCAGCAGCAGTTCGGCAGGCCGTCGCAGCTCCTGCCGCATGGCGCCAGCAATGGCAACGGGAGTGCGTCGCCGCAGGTAGCTTCCATGGCGGCAGGGCGCTTGTTGCCACAAGCGGGCGGGCTGGGCCTGGCACAGCAACAGCAGCAACAGCAGCACCACCACCACGGGCAGGTGCAGCTGTACCAACACGTGGTGCCCAACGGTACCGCGACTCCCCCTGCTGCTGCTGGGCCGGATGTGGGGATGGGCTACAGTAGCAGCGACGACGTCACGTCGAACTTCACAGACGTGGAATACGTCACCATTACTAAGCGGGAGTACGAGCTGCTGCTGCTGAAGGACAAGGCCATGGACGTACTGCAGGTACGGCAGAACCGTACGTCCATGAAAGTGGTTCTGCATGTACGGGAGGCTGACGGGCTGGCAAACTTCATGAGGCCACGTTATGGGCTGGGCATGTCGTGGTACGGCCACTGTACGGCATGTGGGAGAGCGTGTGTTGGCACGTGTGGGTGGGGTTAAGGTCTCTCACCCATGCGCTCCTGCTGCCACGTGCCACGCGCCACGTGCCGTGTGTGTGCCGACGCGTGCATGACCCGCAGGAGGGCATCACCATCGCCGACTGCTCGCTGCCCGACATGCCGCTCATCTACGCCAACGCGGGCTTTCAGCGGACCACAGGGTACAGCCGGGAGTTCGTGCTGGGCAAGAACTGCAGGTGGGCGCGTGCTCTAACACTCCCCCTCCCCTCCCCTGCCGCCCCCAGTTCTGAGCTCATCGTGGACGTGGGCCTGGTGGGCGACCTCAAACTTGTTGCAGCTGTGTCTCGCGCGCTTGCAAGGCTGCGCTGCGCAAAGGGGCTGAAAGGGTATCCTTAGGGGCGCCCAAGCCGCTTGTTCTGTGGCCGCCTGTCAGCTAGGTGTGGCTGACTAAATACGACAGGAGTCCCCATTATTGCAAGGGTCGCCGTGCTGTGGTAGGAGAGGAAAGCTGCAAACCTGACTCTCTTCCTATCTGCCGCTACAGGTTCCTGCAGGGCGAGGGCACCGACAGCACCCCCGTGCGGGAGCTGCGGCAGGCCATTGCGGAGGGCAAGGCGTGCGTGGTGCAGGTGTGTTAGGGGTGCCTGGGTGGTATACGTGTGTTAGGGGTGCCTGGGTGGTGCAGGTACTTAGTTCGGAAGGGCAAGGCGTGCGTGGTGCAGGTGCGGGTTGGGTTTGGTGGGACAGGCGGGGTGGTTGTCCTACAATAACCCGAATGGTGCTTCCCATGCGCTACCCGCTCCGTGGTGGCTCCTTTTGCGCACTGCGCGTGTCCTGCTCTTGCCGACCCCCCGCGGGCTCCTGAAGCCGCCCCCGCCTCCCCATTGCGGTGAACCCAAACCCAAGACCCACTACCCCACCCTCAACCAACCTCCAACCCACTAACCCTCTCGCCGCCCTCCCGTCACGCAGCTGCTCAACCACAAGAAGAACGGCGACCCCTTCATCAACTACCTGTCCCTCACGCCCATCTACGACACCACCACCGCCCGCCTGACGCACTACGTGGGCGTCCAGTCCGATATCACAGAGCTGGTGCGACACAAGCAGGGAGAGCTGGCCGCTAAGCACGCGGCGCTACAGGTGGGGCAGCCGACCAGCATATGTTGTGGATTGTTGGTAACGTACTCATAATAGACACCTATTGGTCATACAACTTGACGGCGCTGCACGTGAGACGGCCCTGCGATGCATCAAAGCCCCCGACTCGGCCTACCGCTGCAGCTCAATCCCGCGTTCCCTGTCGTCCATGACCCATGGTTCTCAACCCGCTGTGCTCCTCCCTCCCTCCTTCCCTCCCTCCCTCCATTCCATCCCTCCCTCCATTCCATCCCGCCCTCCATTCCATCCCGCCTCCTCCCCACAGGCGGCGGTGGCCACGGAGGCCAAGTCGCAGTTCCTGGCGCGCATGAGCCACGAGATCCGCACGCCGCTCAACGGCATGATCGCGGTGGGGCAGCTGCTGGCGGACACGGCCCTCACGCCGGCGCAGTGGGACCTGGTCAACACCATACGCTGCTCGGGCGAGACGCTGCTCACGCTCATCACAGGTGAGGACACGCTGCATGTTTCTACAGCCTTTCGCGCAAGTAACCTGGTACGGCACCGCGACATGGCTGGGACGGTGGGGAGTCGGAGCTGAACCCCGGCCCTGGCCCATTGCTTTGCTTTTGGTTACGGGGCACGGGGCGGACGCGCGCAAAGCTTCCATGCTCTTGCATGCTTGCCCTGTCTCAGGCAGACTGACCCGAGGCTCCCATGTTCCAGGCGCCATGTGGGTCCCCCTCCGTGGCGTGTGCGGAGAGGCAGGGATCGACGCGCCCCCTTCGGCCCTCCTCCGCGGCCTTCGCCCTGCAGCCTGTTCCAGTGACACCTGTGCTCGCAGCAGATGATGCAGGTATTGACATGGCGCGACCTGCTTGTGTGGCCCCCGCAGACATCCTGGACTTTTCCCGCATCGAGGCCAACAAGATGGTGCTGCACAACGCCTCCTTCGGGCTGGACACCGTCATAGAGGCGGCCATGGAGATCGCGGGGCTGAGGGCGGCGCAGCGGCGGCTGCAGGTGCGTGGGGGTGGGGGTACGCGTAAAACGCGAGGGGGACAGGGGATCAGGGGAGAAACAGGGGAGAACGGGACAGGGGACAGGGGAAAAGGGGAGAAACAGGGAAGAACGGGACAGGGGACAGGAGAAAGGGGAGAGGCGGAGCAGAGGAGTCCCTGGGGGTAAGACGGCTGCGAAGCGACAAGATTCCGTGCAGGTGATGCATGTAGTCTAACTGGTGGCGTGCGAATGCATACCGGATGGCCACGGGCATGGTGCCTGACAGACTGCGGTACCCTGTTTCACGTTGCTGGCTGACCAAGCCTGCCACACTCCGTAACATTCGCTGGTGTTGCAGTTTTCATGGTCTGTGCCCCAGGCATGACGCTAAACCGCACCCCGTGCTCTGCCAACTGCCCAACCGCTAACCGCCAGGTGGCGTACCACATCGACAAAAGCACGCCCCGCACGCTGTTCGGCGACGCGCAGCGGCTGCAGCAGATCCTGCTCAACATCCTCAACAACGCAATCAAGGTACGGCGCTGCTGATTCGGCCGAGCGAAGGGCCCGTAAGGCCCCTGAAGGCAGTTTCCGGCTTGCAATGAAACTCCGCGTTGCCGAGTGCCTGGGCGGCGCTCGGCCCCGCTCCTGCAGCGGCGCTGCTTCGCTTCGCTGCCCCACGCAACGCGCAACACCCTCTGCACACGCCTTCCACATCGACACTCAAGTAGCTTTGCCTAGAGCAACCCGCCCCATTACCACGGCATGAACTCACCACAATTCGCAGTTCACGGAGGAGGGCGAGCTGCTGCTGGAGGTGTGGGCCGAGGGAGTCTTCCCGCCACACGCCACCGCCGCCGCTGCCGCAGCCGCCGCGGCCCCCGTCGTCCCGCCGCCGCCCTCCCCTACCGCCACACCCGACGCCACCACCTCCCCCGCCGATGCCCCCGCCCCCGCCACCGCCACCACCATCGCCGCCGCCGCCGCTACCGGTGGGCTACCGCTGCTGGTCCCGCACCCGGACACCACAACCGCACCCGCCGCGGGGGCCCCTCAAGCGACTATCGTCACCCCACCTTTGGCGCCTCTAGGGGTGGCGCAAGGCGGCGTGCACGGCGGCTCGGGGGCTCGGGGCCCCGGCAGCCAGCAGGGGCAGCAGGGCCCGGAGGCGTCTTGGCCGCTCATCGTGCTGCACTTCAGTGTGCGGGACACGGGCATCGGGATAGCGCCCGAGGACCTGGGGCGGCTGTTCAACTCGTTCACGCAGGTGGGTGGCCTGATGTCGCGGATCGCTTTGTCGCGTTGTATACGAAAACGTGCACTACTGCTTCACCAGAAAGTACTGACAATTTCAGTGGTACCGGCAAGTGCCCTGTTAAACGGAGCGTCGCCAGCTCACTCTAGCTTAGTAAAGTGGACCTACGTATGAATCATTGGTTTGTACGCATACCAATTGTATACCACTCGGGGCCGCCACCTGCCCCCCAAGCATCATGTGAATTTCGCCGCAATTCATAAGATGCACACGTGGGCATTGCGCAAAACGGAGACGGTTGGAGGAGTTATCAGACCGCCCTTCGACTGCCTGTGCCTCCTGCATCCCAGGTGGACGCGTCGCACACGAGGCGCTACAATACAAATGCACATCATCAAAACATCACATTATGCTGCAGTGCTACATCCTGACCGTGTGTGCCCCGTGTGTGTGCCCCAGGTGGACGCGTCGCACACGCGGCGCTACAGTACACTATGTAGTACATTATCACATTACGCTGCAGACCTACCTACATCCTTACCGTGTGTGCCCCGTGTGTGTCCCCCAGGTGGACGCGTCCCATACGCGGCGCTACGGCGGCAGCGGCCTTGGCCTGACCATCAGCCGGAAGCTGTGTGAGGCCATGGGGGGACACATGTGGGTGGAGAGCCCCGGCCTGGACAAGGGATCCACCTTCAGCTGGACCATCACGGCAAGGTGAGTGCGGCGGTACAACGGGTATGACTGTTAGGGCGGTGCCGTACCGGTACGGTGTTGTGCTGCTCGACTGCTTGGTCGCGTGTCATGGGTGGTGTGTCGAAGCATGGGGCACAGGGCTTGCGCCGTGCTGGTCCTGGAAAGCGTGAGAGGTTGAGCAGTTTGCTTGGTTGCATCGCGAGCGCCAAACGGGAGTGGGTCTTGCGGTGCCTGCAGGCTGCCGCAGAGCAGCAACGGGAACGGCAACGGCAGCAAGCGGCGCGGGCGGCGGTCCTCCCTGGTGTGCGTGTCGCGACCAGCCACCTGCCTGGGCTTCACGCCGCCGGGCCTGCACACCCAGCAGGTGGGGTTGATGTCACCTCCCAGCTAGGCGTTGTAATCACACTCAGTACCCGTGTAGATTCTATACAAGGAAACGAGTGCTAGATTTATTTCTAGAACCAGTAGCCTGCACCAGGTGGCGGGGATGCGTCCCTGCCATGTACGCTTTAAGATCTGTACGGCCTTAAGTGGCCGTTCAAGACATCCGGTAGGGCATCGAGAGGTGCTGTGATTTGAGTGTAAGTGCGAGAACATGGCAACAACGTTCCGGGCCTTTGCAGCCTGTGCGCCTGCCTGTGATGCTTGCTTCCGAGTAGGCGGGACACGGTGTAACCTCAGCTCCTTTCCGGCACCTGGACACCTCGGCTTTCCAACAACCCCTGGCAGCTCAACATGTCTTGTCAACACTGTGTGCTGTGTTCTGGTCCACAGGGCGGCGCAGGCAGTGTGGCCCGATCGGTTAGCAGCAGCGGCCCCGGCTCCGCTGCTGGCTTTGTGACGGGGGCCCACACCGCCCCCGGGACCGTTATGTCCCCCCGGGCGAAGCCCCACCCGCCGTCCCCGCTGGCTGGGTCATGCCAACAGCAGCATCAGCAACAGCAACAGCAGCAGCAGCAGCTGTTGGCAGCAGCGGCGGCAGAGGGCGCTTCATCTGTCCGCTGGCCTGTCGTTAGAGCAGGGAGCGCGGGCGCTGATGGGCTGGAGGCCGGTGGCTGGTCGAGGGCGGGGAGCAAGGAGCTTTGCGGCTCAGACAGCAAGGCGGCGGCGGCGGACGTTCACATAATGCTACCCTTGCCGCCAGCACCGCCACCGCCGTCGGCGCACTCGCTGCCCCGGAACGGCTCCAGCTCCACCGTCAATGCGACCGGCGGCGGCGCCGTCAGCCGCGGCAACAGCCAGCAGCGGTACAGCTGCACCAGCGCCGTCAGTGGCGGCGACGGCGGCGGCGGAGCCGCTGCCTTGCAGCTGCACGACAGCGCCGGGCACTGCCTCTCCGGCCTGTCGTCGGCGCCGGGCGCCGCCGCCGGCGGCGTCGGCGCCGGCGACGGCAACGCGGCGTCCTCGCTTCCGCTGCTTCGCGGCAAGCGCGTGCTGCTGCTGGAGCCGTGCGCCATGGTACGGCAGGTCCTGATGCTGGCGTTACGGTCGTGGGGGTGCCGGGTGGCGGCGGCGGGCTCGGAGCGGGAGGCGGTGGCGCGGCTGGTGGCGGCGGGAACGCTTAAGGAGCACCTCGTGCCGCCGCTGCCCGCCGCCGAGCCGCCGCCGCCGCCGCGGGCCGGCATGACGCTGACCAAGACGGCGCAGAACGCGCTAGACGGCGGGCTGTACGACGAGCCGGGACCGTACGACGGTGAGTCAGTAGACGTACGGCAAGGGTTGGGTCAAGGGAACGTGGCCGGGGTCGGATCGGCCTGGCAGGTGTGTGCGAGCGAGGGCGTCGGTGTTGCAGTTCGCGTACCTGTTATTCTGTTTTAGCGTTTATAACACCAGTGAGACTTGTACGGTACTTGTTTACCCGCAGTGGTGGTGATGGACATGAAAGCGACGGCGCTGCTCCGAGCCCTCACGCGCGCCGATGACCGTGAGGCCCAGCGGCTGGTGTTCCTGGGCTGGCCGGGCCAGGACGAGCCCAGCGAGGAGGGTGACGACATCGACGGCGCCGCCACCGCGGCCGACGGGTCCAGCGCCGCCGCCAGCGGCGGCAGCGGCACACTGCGGCGGCTGCCGAATGGCGGCAGTGAGCCTCGCCGCGGCGGCGCCGGCGGCGGCAACGGCAGCCGGGCGTCGGTGACGGGGTCGGCGGACGTCGTGGACAGCGAAGCAGCGGACGTGGTACCGAGCTTGGGCCGGCGGAGCGCGGCCGGAGAGGGCGGTGACGGCGGCAGGCATCGGACCAGCGGCGGCGGCGGCGAGGGCGACGCCGCAGGCCGCACCAGCGGCAGCGGGGCCGCTGGCGGCGGCAGCGGCGGCGGCGGCGGGGTTGCGCCGTACGACTATGGGGAGCCGCTGCTTGGCGCGGCAGACATGACGGCGCGCCCGCCGCGGGCGGTTACGGACGTCATGACCGAGGTGGCGCAGAGCCGGCAGTTGGGGTACGTGACCGTTACGAGGCCTGTACGGCAGGGGCGGTTGAAGCTGGCGATGGAGGAGGTGCTGATGATGGCGTTGGACCCCCCGGGGGCGCCAGGGCCGCAGGGCCAGGAGGGGTATTGGAGCGATGAGGAGGGGCAGGGGCAGGGGCGCGGCCGAGAGCGGCACGTGGCAGACCGGGCGGCACAGGCGGACCGCAGCAACAGCGCGGCGGTGGCGGCGGCCTGGGTGACGGCGGTCTCGGAGCAGCGGGACCGGGAGAAGGCGGATGCGGCACGGCAGGAGCAGCAGGAGGCGGAGGCAAGGGCGGGGGCGCATGGCGACCGCCCGGCTGAGCCGGCGTCGCCTTTCGCGGCGTCCAACGCCCCGCCGGCAGCTGCAGCAGCAGCAGCCGGTGGTGGTGCTGGTGGAACTTCCTCTGGATCCATGGCCCGGGTAGCCACCGGAAGCTACAGGCCCGCGGCGGCGGCGTCACAGCAGCAGCCAACCCGCAGCAGCCGGCACGCGCGTGTCAGTGGGCACGTGTCATCGCTCCCCTCCGTACCCAGCAGCGGTGCCCCAGCCCAAATCGCCTCGCTCCGTGCGTTTGGCCTGCCCGACCTGTACACCGAGACCACCTGCAGGAGCGCCGCCGCCAGCGCTAGCAGCCGTGACCCCAGCGTCGCACACCACCCCGTTAACACACACCAGCACCACCCCTCGCCGGGCTCCTCCACCTACAACCACCAACCGCCTCGGTCCACCTCGCTCAAACCCGCGATGGCGACCAAATTTGGCAGCACTCCCAACCTGATGGAGCTGGCCTCGCTCGCAAACGCGCGCGCATCGGCAGGGGGCACCTCCCCTGTACCCTTGGCGACCAGGCTGAGCATCGGGGGGCTCCCGGGCCCCCTGGCCGCGCTCCGGGTAAAGTCCGTGCAGCCGGCGGCGGTTGGTACGGCGGCGGGCGGGGGTAACAGGGCGGCGGCGGCGGGAGGGGACGCGGGCGAGGCGTCGGCGGCCCAGGTTCGAATCCTGCTTGCAGAGGACAACGCGATCAACATGAAGGTGGCTCTGGGCATCCTGAAGCGCACGCTGCCGGCTGCGGAGGTGGTGACTGCGGAGAACGGAGTGGAGGTGCGCGGGAGGGTGGTTGGAGATGCGGTGCGGGATGCAGGCGTGATGCCTAAAGTATACGGAAACAAGCAGAACAGGATAGGATGAAGTGGCTGGATAAGGCAGGCAGTCGATGGCAGAAGGCGGATGCGAGTTGCTGGTGCTGATCTGCTGTGTTTGTGAAGAACTTAGCTGTGCGCGGGAGGGTGTGTGTGTAGGGCCGGTATGCGCTGATATGGGCAACGGAGTCCGCTGGTCCCGGCCCCAGGGGCAGGCACGTGGCGGCTAAGCTGTGGCGCTTGGGCTCCGTGCTTATTTGTACATGTATGCAGCACCTACGACGCTGTGAGTGATTTTGTCATTTGTCTGAATCTAAGGTTCCACTACCTACCTTTGCCCCAGGCGCTGGAGGCTGTGTCGGCTCGCGGCGGCATCGACTCGTTCGACGTGGTGCTGATGGACCTGCACATGCCGCTCATGGGCGGCATGGAGGCGGTGGCGGAGCTGCAGCAGCGCTATCCGAACAGGTGGGTCGCGCACACACATGCGTGGCAGGAATGCTGAGAGGCAGCTGCGGAGCGACAGCCTTTTGCTGCAGCCCTGGTGTGTAGCCTGTGACGGGCCAGGCGGTGGGGCAGACCAAGAGACTTTAGGCCACCAAGTGAGGTGCCTGGCGGCTATTGGGCCGCTGTAGCACTTCCCGCACCTTGTGCAAATTGCGCTTTTATCGTCGAAAAGGGTGCAGACGGCACGAGTGCGAGCGTCCTGTCCAGCGATGCGGCAATGCCACGCAGCGCATGTGTTTTTCTTGTTGCTCCGCCGTCCAAACCGCCTGCTCACAAGCGCACTACTTCTGCCTACAAATGCAAGACCAAGAACGGATATGCAAAACGCTGCATGGTTCAACGCTCTCCGTCTTTTCCCCCCATCCGGCCCTCCCTGCTCACAGGCGCTGCCGCGTGGTTGCGGTGACTGCGGACGCGTTTGAGGACACGCGGGACAGCTGCCTGGCCGCCGGCTTCGACGGCTGGCTGACCAAGCCCTTCCGCGTTGAGGACCTCGTGCGGGTGGTGGGGGAGCACCTGCTGGCCGCGCGCACAGCGGCAGCAGCAGGGGCAGGGGCGGGGGTGGGGGCAGCAGGGGCGGGGAATCCCACTGCGAGCGGGGGTACCAGCCAGTGAGGGTTGGCGCGGTCGGGTGGGCAACCTGCTGCTAGTGGTGTTGGGCAGGATGCGTGTAGGGCAGCGGACCCGGCAGCGGACACGCGGTGTAGGATGGTGTTGTGTGGGGGGGTCCTTGCCAGGGGGTTGGTGGAGGAGGCCGTACTGCTGGCAGCCGGGGCGGCGACAGGGGCTGGGTTAGGGGCAGGAGGACAGGTGCAGCAACAGCGGCGGGTGTGTTGGAGAGTGGCAGCGTGTGGCAGGTCCTCCCTTGTGGGGTGGGTGTGAGGGAAAGCATGCCTGCTCAGCTGACCAAGACCAAGTTTTGCAATTTGTTTAGACTGGTTGATTAGGCTGGTCGGTCCGAGATGCCTGCTTTAGCTGCCTGTATTGGTGGGTGCTGGGCTGGCGCTTACTAGTGGGAGGGCAGAGGCGGCGGCAGGGCCAGCGGGGGACGGGGCAGCAGAGTGAGGAAAGTGCTACTGCATACGGGCACAATTGCGCGTCAGGTGGTGTGAGAGGGCTGTGCATAACTGCAGACTGGTACTGTGCTGCTTGGGGGCTGCCTGGCGATATTGTCATTGCCCTGAGAGCGGTTGCTTGGCGGAGGCGAGGGAGCAAGGAGCGCTCGCGAGCACGTACGGTAATAGGCCTGGTGGGAGCGTTTCGGGACTGCTTCGCTGTGTGAGTTATGGGTTAGCTTGTGGGAGCGGTGGTTGAGGCGTAGCGTTGGGTGGTAATGACCCGGTGTGGTTTAGTATGATGTAGGAGAGGCGTAGAGTGAAGCCGGTGTTGCAAAGGGGCATGTCAGCCGGCTGCAAGGACCTAGGGGAATGATGAAGGATTTGCAGCTTATTGTTAGACCGTCGCTTATACATGTGGGCCGTACCGTAGTTTGTCGTACAGGTCACCGGTTTCCGGGTGTGCGCTTTGTACGCCCAGGTGCACCCTTCCGAGGTCTAAGGACGAGTGGTTGTTCGGGTGCCATTTTGGGTTATGCAGGACTGACCGCTGCAGCAGCGGTGTTGGAGGGGTTATTGCGGGTTATCGCTTGGCCTGACAAGTCGAGAATAGAGCTGGGCTGCCTTGTGGCTCCGTGTACAGAGTGTTCAGAGCGTGCAGTGGAGAGAAGATGACGTCAGAAGACCCTGGAGGAGACAGGGACTAGCCAGGGTAGCATCCCCTGGGATGGGCTGCGGCGCGGCAGAGCATGGTGTGCACGTGCGTCATGAGCACAAGCAACCTTCGCAGCGCGGTCTTGTGGGTTTGGGACTGCGTTGCTTGTGTCTTAGCGGAGGTGCAGGTGCAGGTGCTAGCTGTGGATTCGCAGTTGAGGCACTCAAACCCTTAGGTCGAGAGGGTGCCGTACTAGATTTGTGTAGACAGGTGCCTTGCAGCGTTCTGCGCTTCGGCTGTGCGGCCACTGAGGGCTTACTGTGTGCGTGGAGTAGTGAGTTACGCTTGGGCATAACAGCTGTATCGCACGCACGGGCGTTGGCGGCCGTCAATGCGTACGGTACTCGGATGCGTTTCATTGCAGCGAGTGAAACCTGCTCGGCGGGCCTCCTCGAAGACAATGTCTTGTGTTCATGCGTGCGAGTGTGCGACCCGAGCAGGCTCGCTTCCCCCGAGACCCTGACAGGGGTGTCGGGGTGCCTAGTTAGGGTAATAAACGGTTGTTGATCCCGAGCCACGTGACACGAAGGAATGGCGCCACGCGCGTTACACCATTTGGCCATTTTGCCAGACGAACCTCGCGCCCAAACACACTTTCCAGCCTGTAAGACGACTCAAGACATCCTAACATGCCTCCAACATTCTGTCGCATCGTCCATCGCGCCGCCAGAATGCTGATCTGCTAACACACACCTGAGCAACTACCAACCACACGCACGCACCTCGGCGTGTTCCAAGGCATAATGCGCCTCATCGCAAAGGCCCAACAGGTGCCCATGGCCGCTGATACTGACATACACAGGCACACGCACACAGTGGGGCCGCGACAGAGGTCGAGTCAAAGAGGAGCATGCTGTGCCGCTGTTCATGTAGCGGCCCCAGGGGCATGTGCCAAGGGCGTGTGCGTTGCACCCCCTCCGCCAACCAGCACAGCCCCGGTCCGCGAGCCCCCGCCAGCTGCAGAGCTGCTCGCCATCTCCCTCGTTGTTAAGCCGATGCTAAGCCATCCGAAACCGCTCGGGCGTGCCATTTGCTGCCCATGGGCACCCACCGCCGGTCCCCTGCCCCACGCACGGTCGCTGTCTCATATTGAGAGCCAGCGCGCTTGCCGCGACCGCGACCGCTTACGGCTTGATAGCCACAGCGGTGCGCAGGCCCGTGAGAGGGGTGGAGGTGTGGGGGGCCAGGCCGCGCAGCGCGACGAAGACGGAGCGGAAGGGGATGAGGCTGAGGAACGACACGTACCAGGCTGCCTGCAGCACGTCCAGCGACAGGTCCACAATCCACTCGTGCGCGCGCGACTGGGTGTCGAGGCGGTACAGAGTCCACGAGATGACACCCAGGATAGCCAGGCGCGCCTGCAGCGAGTAGCCCGAGGATGCCGCTGGGTCCGGGTAGTAAGGCTGCAGCTTCGCCTGGCTCTCCTTTAGGCTAGCAAGGAGAGTGGAACCGCTGCTCTGGTTCACGGCCTTGACCATGGCCGCGACAGAGCTGCCTGCAAAGCAGAAAGCGGGGTCACGGAGAGGGTCGGCCCGACATCATACCGGGTGCGATCGACGATATGCAAAAATGCAAACTTCATGTCCGGGATTCATGTAGACTCTCGACAACGGGCCCTAGGCGAGTTCGGGCTCATGGCAATCAGCATCGCGAAAACTAGCGAGCACCGTCACGTCGTGCATTCTGTGTGCGATGCAATAAGACATACCCTCAGAGGAAGAGCAGGCAGCATTGGCAGCCGAAGTCCGCAGGTACCGAGCGCCAGGGGCCAGCAGGTCCCGGCTGCGAGAAATGGCAAGGCGCATCATCTTCGTAACGTGGTTGTATGAAGAGTGCACCACCTCTACATAACAGTATCAGTGCCTACTCCCGGAGTCGCCCAGCGGTCCTTGGGTCTGTTGTGTACGGGCCCATCCTTTCCCCTCCGACGCCAGAGTCACCCATCGAGCTTCCGTACGCCTCCGCCCAGGACCTCTAAAATGAGCACGAGGGCTAAAATGTGCTCAAACTGGCTACAGGGGACATCCTGGCTTGATGTTGCAGTTGTTGTTGGCAGGCACACCCAGGCACGCAGCCTTGACAGACAGCCGTGGGGTCCTCCCCGTCTGGGCCCCACAAACGGCATGGCAGCGTTAGTTGTGCAAACCGAGGCGTCAAGACACAAGGACACAACATCAAGGCACCGGCAATGGAACATTCAGTGCGAGATTCACTGCCGTTAAGCGCCAGCCGCCGAGCAACGCCTGCCAGCGACACTGCGACAGCCCATGCCTTGGCTGGGACAGGAGTGGTGCCCCAAGCAACGTCGAGCTGCCTAGGCCAGATGCAGCCGCGTTGAGCCCTTGCCATCAAGCGTACACCAAGGAATACGGCAAACTTACGTTCAAGTTCTATTGTGCTGCCATCAATCTATGGTACTCCTGCCTGGTGCCGAGTGGCCATGGATGCATGGTCTCGTCTACAATACAGCCGTGCTACTTAGCTCTACCGGTACGTCAGCTCGCCAAGGGCTGTGCAGACGCGACGCCCATTTATCGATCCACGCTAGGCCAGGTTTCTGGCCACGCTGCACCAACCTTCACCTGCATCAAGCTGCAACCCACACCACATGCACCACCAACCACGCAGGTCGTCATCCAACACGAGACCCTCTCAACAACAGTACCCCGGGCATCACTTGTTCCAAAAGTGAAAGTCCACCTCTTCGCCGCTTCCCTGCGTCCATGTGCCAACCTCACCACTGTCACCATGTCCCGGGGATCGCTTCGCTATTGGGCCTGTCACGCTGGCCCCTTGTGCCCCTCCTGCACAAGCCACGGCTCCACCAGCTCTGCAAACAGCTGCTCCGCCTCCGCAACGCTCCGAGCCAGCAAGAAGAACCCTGCGAGTGCATCGGGAGCAAAAGGCAAGGGCATGTCGCAGGGCAGCAACGAGGCGTACTATTGCAACGTTGGCGCCTTGTGATGATACGAACCTTGGCCTTTAGCTCGAGATCCGCAAAAGGCAGAGCGCCACCCCGCGGTCAGGGGCAGGTGGCGCACGGCATGTGCGCTCTCTGTGATGCCGTCCCTGTAACTGCAAACCGCAAACCGCAATCCAAAGCAGCGGCTTCACTACACCCACCGTGTCCCCTCCGGATGTAGCACCGGTGCTGGGGGTAGGGGTGGCTCCGGAACAGTGCCTCCAGCTCCGCCAGGTCCTCCGGAGTGGAGAACAGCGTGGCGTGCGCAGAGATGGGCAGCCCGAGCCGCGAGGCGTACGACAGGCCTGTGTACGGCAGGTGTAGCAGGACGTGGTGCAGGGACAACAAAGCACTCCTAAAGACAGGATTAGGCACGGCGCGGATTAGGGGCTGCGCGCGACCCTGATCCTCGAGCCAAGTGGGCGGCTTCCGTGTGATGGGCGGAGCGCGTGACGAGCGCATGATGAACCACGTGTGCAGCATGGCGCAAACAGCCACCCCCATGCCGGACCGCTGCCACCGCTGCTGCATGATACCCAGTGTCACCGTCCACGCAAGGAGGCTGTGCCTAGGACTGCCGCGCGTCTGGGCTTTGAACTGTCCAAGTCGCAGGAGCAGACGTGTTGCTTCCCACGCCCGCGGCCGCCCGCTGTTAGGCCCCCCGCGCTCTGCCCCCTTTCCCCCCCCCCCCCAGTAACTTTGCTGCTCTGAGTTTAACCTCTCCCCCTCCCCGCCCCTTGTGAAGTAAGGCTGAGCCCCACCTTCGCCGTCGGCCAGCGCATGCCCGTGCAGCACCACCCGCGGCGCCTCCGCCCAGCCGTACTCCGTACCGCCGTGCGACAGCGCCGCCACCAGTAGGGGGCTATCACTGCTGGGCCGCAGCTCCGGGTCCGTACTGCCGTACTCCGCCGCCCATGCCGTACGGTCGAACGAGGTCACCAGGACGAAGTCCCCGGGCTGGAGTTGGTAGCCGGGCGCCTGCACTTGATAGGCGGGACCACATGCAGGCATTGCAGGGCGTGGAGGTCACGTGGAAGCAGGTGGAAGTCAGGAAATGGAGGTTGTATGAGGCCCTGGTGCGGCACGATACTTGAATGTGGGCTGCTGCGTTTCGTCATTGTGCAGTCGACGGGGCTGGCAAGGGCAGGGCAGGGAAGACGATGGTTGAGCACAGCGCTGACCCAAGTGCGATGAGCAGTGCACCGTGCCACAGCTAGAAGCGGTGACAACGATGCATACCGTACTGCAGCTGCGCGTGCCGTACCTTGCCGTACCTTGCCGTACCTTGCCTGACCTGCTGACGAGCGCAAGGCCCGAGTCATGGCCCGCCTCCCCAGGGGCAATGGCGCAGTTGCCCCCAACCAGGTTGTCGTTCAGGATGGGGGCACCACCCAGTTCCTCCATTCGGTGCATCAGCTGCGGATGGCAGAGTGCATGTTCCATGAGGTAAACACGTACCATACCGGCAAATGGGCCAGGCTCAGTATTTAGGGGTTGGGTTGGCAGCATGGGGCAACAAGTGTCAGGTGAAGGGTGCAGGCTTGGCAGCAGCGCAATGGCGACACCGGCAGCAGCGACGGTACATAGCAGTGCGCTAAGCGCACAGCGCGCGAAGCTGATTCGTATGCAAACGAGGGGGCAGATGTATGCGAGCACGAGTCGACATCGCGCACCTCGGACAGCTTGCGCAGCTGGCCCGCTTCGCTGCCTGGACAGTTTAACCGGCGGACACATTTCGTGGCAAACTTAATTCTAGGGCAGTCCTCGGTAATCAGTTCAGCCATGGTCGCTGGGTCGGGGGCATGTGTTACGGGGGGGGGGCCAACCAAGGGAGGTTAACCGAGTACGCCTAGCGAGGATTGTCTCTTGGAAGTAGCAAGCTTGGTAACAATGTACAATATGCATCCACTGTATATTTAAAACCTTTTAATATCACAGATTGTGCCGTCGGCGCATGAAAGCACTGAAGGCCAGTGATAACCCAAACGGCCGTCCATTTTGATGAAACAATAACATAAAATGCAGCAAGCGCAGCAGCAACAGCCGCTATCGCAGCAGGACTTTCAGAACCTGCTGGCATGCCTCCAGAACGCCCTCAATGCGAACCCGGAGGTGCAAAAGCAGGCGGAAGCTTTCCTATCTTCATTGGACAGCCGACCAGGATTCAGTTCAGCCCTCGCGGTGCGTTGTACGTCAGGCTGGCAGACACGCGCGCTGGCGATCGAAGCCGACACGGCTACACCCTGAGGGTTTGCACGCTGCCGTACACAGGAGATTGTTGCCAACCGCGAGGCGGACCACAGCGCTCGCTACCTGGCCTCTGTCCACCTAAAGAACAGCATCAACCGCAACTGGCGCAAGCGGGGGTGCGTCGGGGAGCCGGGGTTAGGAGCAGTTGGTTGGGGCGGAGCAGGATGCTAGCCCATGCAGGCAGCCGCTGCCGCTGCTCGGTGTGGCGTGCGGGCAGCTCAGGATGCGGGTGCAAATAAAATCATTGTAGCGCCGTGGGGACGCGTACCGTGATGCCGTACGGTAGCTGGTGTGCACTGCCTGATCTGGGTGCTGCCCAGCCGACCAGCACTGCCTGCCCACCTCCGTATCTTGGGGGACAACCGCCACAGACAAACGTTTCCCTTCATTTTGCAGCAGCAGTGCCTTAATCCGCATGTCACTGTCACTTGCGTTTGGACAACAGGGGCATCGGCGCTGAGGAGAAGGCGCACCTCCGGGCCAAGCTGTCGCAGCTCATACCCCAGGAGGACAACCAGGTGCGGGCCTGTGTCGATCTCCACGCAGCTCATAACGCTGAATGACCTTGGATGGGGGCCATTTCTGAGAGTAGGTATGCCCAGCAATTCTTCACCTGGCGCGCAGCTGCGCATCACGCAAGGAAGGGGAAGCACGGTTGCTAGCACGCCGCGCAAGCGACAGCACCGTGTAGCGACAAGTCGGTGGCGGAGCACCGACATAATCATGAACTTAAACGTACCGCTGATGCCCAAAGGCATACCGTCAGTACGGCTGGGCTCGATGTGCGCTTGTAGTGGTTTGTGCGCCACGTCTCGGTGCTTTCATGCACGTCTTGCCCGCCCCCACAGATTGCCGTCCAGGTGGCTCTAGTGTTCGCCAAGGTCGCCCGCTTCGACTACCCCTCCGAGTGGCCGGGGCTGTTCTCAGACCTCATGGGGGGCCTGGCCGGGGGGTCGCCGCTGCACGCGCGCAGGTGGGCGGGGTAGGGAGGAGTTGCGAGGACGCATGCAAGTCGTCATGGTTGGTGCCCGCTGCTGGCCGGGCAAGGGGCGCATCGCGCGACCTTAAGACCTGCAGTAGGAGGAGGAACCTGGCAGCATTCTGCCCTCAGCGCCTTTTAAGCACTTATCTGCGGAAGGCGGGGTGGGAGGGGTCGCAGCAGCGGACCAGGTGTGAGCTTCAGTTTGCGCCTGTTGCCACACTCTTACGCACCCTTGTCTCCACATGTGTCTCCCCCCGTGTCCCCAGGGTGTACCTTATCCTGTGCCACATACTCAAAGAGCTGTGGGTTCCTGACCAGCTATCCTTCACCTTCTGCCAACTTCTTGAAAACTTTTACCCAACCCCCTCCCGCCCCCAGGGTGTACCTCATTTTGCAACATGTGCTCAAACCGCTGAGACAGCTACCCCCACTTCTCTCAGCTTCCTACCCCTCCTGCATGTGTCGCTGTCCTCGCCTCCAGGGTGTACCTCATCCTGCACCACGTCCTCAAGGAGCTGTCCTCCAAGCGCCTGGTGGCGGACCAGGCGCAGTTCGCGCAGGTGGGGCGTGCGGTGAGCAGTCCTCGTTAGCAACGTTTCCCTGTAAGCCCACACCTGCTTTTGAGCATGGTCTGTGGCTCGTGCCCGTTGCAACTTGCTAGCCCACACCCCTCCGCTCACACGGGTGTCCTGTCCGGCCACGTGCGGCTGCCAAACCGGTGTCTGTCACAGTTTGCATATGCCCCAACATGTAACGGAGGTATAGCTCAACCTGGCACACCCCCGCAGGTGACGGAGCTGCTGTTCAGCCACGTGTGGGGGCAGTGGTGCTCCGACACGCAGCTGCTGCTGGGCGGCCTGCCGCAGGGCCTGGAGGCGGCGCTGGCACCGCAGCCGCTGCTGCAGAGCTGCGAGCGGTGGATGCTGCTGCTCAAGGTGCGTGCATCATGCCTGGCCCACTGTACTCTGTCGTCGCTTACACGAGTGTGTGATTGCATTCCCTTAAGACATGCCAAACGCATACGGCCTAGCAACGTGCGGTGTAGGCTGCAAAGGAGGCCAGGCGTCACGTGGGCCGTAGTGTGCTGGCTACCCACTCCTATTCCCCTCGACACACACACCCTTCCCATCCTAGTTTGCATCACACGGTCCCTACGTATTATGCTTGCCCCTCACAGATCCTGCGCCGCCTTATCCTGCACGGCTTCCCCTCCGACGTCCGCTCGTTGGCTCCTGTGGCAGCTGTCAGCAGCTGCTGCCCACACATGGTCACCGCGCTACAGGTGGGTATAGCGGTACCGCGTAAAACACAGGTGCAGGTGGGGGTTACGACTCGTAGGAGCCTTGGTTACGAGGAAGGTGGCCCCGCACATGGTCACCGCGCTGCAGGTGAGACAGATGTAAGCATAGGGCAACCAGGTGGTAGGTGAAACGTTAACGTGAACGTAGTAAGGGCATTAACAATAGAGTATAGCGAGTAACTCGGAGGCTGTGCTGGAGATTGGCGGACAGAGTTGATCTGGAACGGGCTCAAGGGAAAGGGCAATGGTGTGGTGCCCGCAACCCGCCACAGCTCTACAGGTACGACGGGAGCCTGCTGCCTCATGTGCAGTGTTGTGTGGAGATGCTTGCGCACGTGTGTACAGGGGCGTAGGATCACGGCTGTGCTGGTGGGAAGCATGCTGTTGCGGCTCTGTCTGCATCCTCCTACATGGAGCACCTGCACACTTCACCTGTCAGCCCCCACACGCAGCGGTGCCCCCACCCCGTCCTTGCCTCTTCGCGTCCCCCACTGAACATCCTTGTTGTTTCCTCCCAGTGACCCGACCCACCTTGTTTAACGCCTTGTTTGTGCCCCACTTCCCTCCCGCAGGGCCTGCTGTCTTGCCGCCCCCGGCCGCCCCCCGGCTCCGCCCCGCGGCCCTCCCAGCTGCTGGCCATGACAGACCGGTCCATACTCAAACTGCTGAAGACACTGGGCCAGATACAGGAGGTGCACCCATGGTGGGTTAAGACGCCGCCACTCCCGAGGGGTGGGGGGTTGAGCGGGATCTGCGGAGCTCGAGGTCAGCCCTGTTGTTCTTGCCACCATGGCTGATGGTACATGAAGGCTTTGTAAGCCCGCCTAGGGTCTGGGAAGGGAAGGGCAGCATGGGGTTGCGGTCTGTGACGGATGCGGTGACGTCATGGGAAAGGCCGTCGTGGCTTGTGGCCGCATCAGCATCCCAGAAAGCTGCATGAAGCCAGGAAGCTGCTGGTCGTATCAACTTCTTACCAGTATTGTTTATCTGTCTCCATTTGCATTCGCGGTCTCCAAATACGCTGGAGTTTTGCAGGTCCTTCCACGGCGCCGGGGTGCTCTTCCCCACCATGGACCTGTGCTGCCGGCAGCTGGTGGAAGCTGCCACGGCGGGGGCGGGGGGCGGGGCCGCACCCGGCGCCGCGCCGCCACCCTCGGTGGCCGCCATCCCCACCGCCGGCGGCGGCAACGCGGCTGCGGCCCTGGAGCGGCGGCTGACGCAGTGCTGTGCCGTACTGGTGACGGTCATGGGGTGCAAGTCGTACAAGGGGGCCAGCGGGACGCTGGATGCAGGGACGGGGCAGCCCAAGGTGGGGAACGAGAGGTGCAGTGGGACATGGGGAGCGTCATGTGAAATGTGCTGTGTGCCGCTAGTGGTGCTGCGTATTATTGCTGCATGGTGGTGGTGGTGGTGGTGGTGGTGGTGCTACGTTGGCAGCTGAGGGCGAGGAAGGAGAGGTGCAGTGGGGCGTGGGAAGCTGCATGGCGTGATGTACTTGGAGCTGGTCTGGGTGTGCGACGCAGCATGCAGGGTGGTGTTCATCTGGGAGTTGGGTTCGTTCAGTGTTGTTGCTTGCGGTTGGTAACGCCCGGACGCTCACGGGCATGTCGCTTGACCCATCTCCACCTACCCCTAGCACCCGGCTCGTGGCCATGGCAGCGATGACCATGTACTGATGCCGGTAGTCCTTCAAGCGTTAGAGTCCTGACACCTCATGTGACCTCAATGCCTGCAGGATACCACCCGGCTCAAGGCTATGGCTGCCGAGGTCAAGGCCGCCATCGAGGCCTTCTGGGCGGCGCCGCACGATCCTGGGGCGCCGGGGGCAGCGGCGGCGGGTGCGCCCGGCGGCGGGGGCAGCAGCCGGCTGCTGACGCTGGTCGGGTGCCTGGTGAGTGCGCCTACGGCAGCAGCAGCAGCAACAAGGCCAGCTGCGGCTGTGCTCTCCTGTACCGTGCAATGCTAGTTGCGTTGCAGGTCAAACACGCCGCAGGGCGTACCTGCATGCAGCGACCAGCATCGCCCTTACGGCTGCACCATTCGTGCATTACGCTGTAACCTTCAAGCTTCGGTCGCCCTGGTTATACCGGGGCTGCTGTGCCTCCCTGGGATCAGCCTGCTCCCCAGTCGCGTGTACGTGGTAACGCTTTTTTATTCATTGTGGTGTCCCTTGGGCCCTACGGCTCGTATGGGAAGTTACATCTGCCACGTGTAACGACTGAACTGAACTGAACTAAACTGATTCATGCATGCGCCCAGGTGTCTCGGCACATGCTGCTGTCCCGCTCGGAGCTGGAGCGCTGGCGGGAGGCCCCCGAGGAGTTCGCCCACAGCCAGGGCCCCGCGGCGGGCTCGTGGCAGGACAGCCTGGCGCTGGCAGCGGAGCAGCTGTACCTGGTGCTGCTGCAGGTGCGTGCGCTTGTGTGTTAGTTAGCAGGGTGTGTATTAGCATGGATGTGGTGGGAAAGGGATGGCAGGACAGCCTGGCGCTGACGGCGGAGCAGCTGTGCCTGATGCTGCTGCAGGTGGGTGCGTGTCAGTGTATTAGCGAGGTGTGTATCAGCATGGAAACGTTTCCATGCTGATACACACCTCGCTGATACACGCGCCAGGTAGACCAGGGCACAATAGCGCTTGCGCTTGCGGCCTGTCCCGTCCGTACCTGTCTGGCCCCCCTTTTCTCCGTTGACAATCTCTTTGTCGCATTCCTCACGTCCTCCGTTCCTTGCAACCCCCTACAGGCCTACCGGGAGGTGCTGGGGCCCGCAGTGGCCTCATTGCTGCCTGCAGCCCAGGCCGCAGCGCCGCCAGGGGTGCCACCGGAGCAGCTGCCGGCGGAGCGGCTGGTGGGGGTGCCGCTGCAGGTGTGTCTTAGCGTGTGTTGGGGTTCGGGCGTGGGGTGCTCTTCAGTCTGCTGCACAACAGTATGACACGTCGACTCCGATGCGGTGGTAGCGGCTGGTGGGGTTGCCACTGTAGGCAGGGTGATGTCGACGAAATTGAATGTGTGGCCATGGTTGTGCAGCGCTTACGCAGCGTCGCAAGGCAGGCAGAAAAGGCGTGAGATTCTGGACGACGGCGTGCGGGCGTAATGGCCGCACTTTCGTCTCTCCAGCGCCTTTTCCTAGCAAGCGCACTGCCGGCGCATGCCCCCCGTCCTCGGGGACCCCCTAAGGCAGTTCACGTCCCTGACCCGGGCGCACACGTGGGTGGTGGGTGGGGTACGACACCCCGACCGGAAGGGGTCCCTTGTTAGAAACCAAACCAAACCAAACCAAACCAAACGGGTACCACTCCCTTCCACCACGCGCCTTACCCGTACTTGTACCCGTTGTCGTACCCCAGGTGCTGTACAAGGACGCCGTGTACGCCGCCCTGGCGGTTGGCGCCTACGAGCTGTACGACTATCTGGACTGGGGCGCGTGGCTGACGGACAGCCTGCTGCAGGTACGGCAGTACGGCAGTACCCGTACGGCAGTTGATCGGTTGTTACCCTATGGTACGGGGCATGGGCGCACCGGTGATCAGGTGCTCACTGCTGTTCCTTATCGGCCGTGCGCTCGCCAACGAACGCTTGCCATCTGTCCTCGCCTTGCCACGTGGCACCTGCATGCTACTTGGCTGACGCCTGCGTTGCCGTCTGCGTAGTTGCTTGCTACGCCATCTTCGGCAATTCGTGACTTGCCGTCTGTGGAGGTGCTGCCATGCCTTGGCTCCCCAACTCCTTTCACCCCCCGAGCTAGCCTACCTCCAAACGTCCGTGCCTAGGTCACTACGCCTGTATAACAAGCTTACCTAGGTTACCATGTCAGTGCTGGAGTGCATAATGCATAACAGCCCCTGCGTATCTTCCGGCCACCCCCAGGAGCTGGCCGACCCCTCCCCCGCCCAGCGCCTCATCCGGCGGCGTGTAGGGCTGCTGGTGGCTGCCAATGTGGAGCGCATGGCAGGGGACGACCCCGTCAGGTGCGTGTACGTGTGTGTTAGCGTTAATACACATGCTGCTGTGTGTGCGTTGGAGGGCGAGTGGGGCTGCTGGTGGCAGCCAACGTGGAGCGCATGGCAGGGGACGCCGCCGTCAGGTGCCGTGCGTGTGTATTAGCGTTAATACACGTATCCCTGTGTGCGTGCTGGTGCGTGGAGCGAATTGTGAGGAACGAGTCCGTGCGGTGCGTCTCACGCAGGGGGCCCTAGGTCGTGCTGTTACTGTGTGGCACGCTTCATGCCCGCACTGGCTCACGCCTGCCAGGCCTGCACTTCACGGTCCCATGCCGCAGCTCCGGACACCTCGCCTACCCCTACTTGCAGGCCCGCGCTGTACGCTCCATGCTGCGATTGCTACCCCAACCGCTAGAATGCACCAAACAAGTATCACACTATCCTTTCATAACCCTGCCATCACTCGCCTACCCCTACTTGCAGGCCCGCGCTGTACGGGGCCATGCTGCGGCTGCTGTCTGAGGCGGACGCGGCCGTGGCGCTGTCTGGCGTTAGCGCGCTGTCGGCGCTGCTGGGGGACTTCAACTTCGAGGAGGGCCCCTTCGCCCCCCACATGGGGCCCGCCATACAGCTGCTCATGCGCCTGGCGAGCGGCAGCGCGGAGCTGGACACGCAGAAGCAGGTGTGTGTGTACTAGGGTGTGTGCATTAGCGCGGATGCAGTGGTATGTGTATTAGGGTGGGGTGGTGGGGTGTAGTGGTTGGCGGGCGGCAGCGCGGAGCTGGACACGCAGAAGCAGGTGGGTGTGTCTTCGGGTGGTTGTGGTTTTTGCAACGGACGATGTAAGGCCCAGTGGGGCGCGTCGGGAGAGCCTGTAGGGCCAGAACGACAAAGCGCGTGCGTTTCCAGGGTGCAACATAGGGGCCAATGAGGTGACGCGGTTGGTGGGCGGCAGCGCGGAGCTGGACAGCCTGAGCAGAGTTCGGTGGTGGTTCGGTGGTGGTTCGGTGGTGGTGGTGGTGGTGGTGGTGGTGGTGGTGGTGGTGGTGGTGGTGGTGGTGGTATAATACACGTGTACTGGGACAAAGCGCGAACATGACAGGGCTCATTGCGCTGCTGGCAGCTGCCGAACCCTGGTGCACAACCCTAACCCGCAACCCCATGGCGCCCACCCTGCTGCACGTGCGCCAGGCCCGCTCATGCCCTGCACTCGCCTGCCGGTGACCCATGAACGATACCGGTACATCCTGCCACGCTGCCCACCCTGCCCGCGCTGCCCAGGCCTTCTCGCTGCTGAACCTGGTGATCGAGCGGTGCTCCGAGACGCTGCGCCCCCATGCGCTGGAGCTGGCGGCGGCCATGCCCGACATGTGGGGCCGGGCGGAGGGGCAGAGCCTGCTGCGGATACAGGTGGGGCTGCGTTGGAAGCGTGGAGGGGGTTGCCTGGATGGGACGGAGCAGGCGCGCGATACGGTAGTGTTTGAGGATGCGTAGATAACGGCTGTTCGTGCACCCTGTCCTAAAGCAGAAATGGAAGTGTGACAGATGCAGCAGTACCTCCCGTACCAGTCTCCCGTACCACTCTCCAGCAACAGGCTGCCGCCCTGCCACGGCAGGGCTTGGGGGCATTGTCGTCCTCGCGCCATCGGGTATTAGATCTTGCGCGGCTTGCGGGCGGTCAGCCGACGGCCGGGCGTTTAGCCTGCGCGACATCTTGTTGGCATCTTGAGGGCTCCCTGCCATGTCCCTGCGTTGCCCCCAAAACAGATCCTGGAGGCAGTTCAGCGGTCTTTGCGCATGCTTTGAGGAGGTAAAATCTACATCCATAGTAAGCAGATTATTTCACTGAAAAGGCCAAGTTCCATCTACAACGTCCCTGCGTTGCCCCAAAAACAGATCCTTGAGGCGGTTCAGCGGCTGGTCAACCTGGCAGGCCCCGAGTCCCCCGCGCTGCACCGCCCCCTGGTGCTGCCGCTGCTCAGCTACAGCCTGGACGTACGGCAACCCGAGGTACGACAGAGGTACAGCGCCCGTACGGGCTTGCGTACGGTGCGGCATCCCAGCCCACTGCACATTGCGCACTCACAAGTATGGGGTACTATGGCAGCCGCTGTGCCAACTGCTTCGCAACGCTGCCCGATAGCCCAGTTTGCGATTGCGCCCGTTCCAGGCCATCCCCGTCCACTTGCCTTTCAATCAGCGTCGCACTGCTACCTGCCACGGCGCCTTACAATGATCCACCCTCCTGAGCGAGCTGCTTACTGGCCCACACCTTCATATCCCACTCCACTTATACCCACACGGTGTTGGTCCAGGTAATGGAGCGTCTGCTGCCGGAATGCCTGTGGCTGGTGACACCTCGTACACGTCTATAACCCAGACCCTCTGTACCGTACGCCTGCTTCCCTAAACCACACCTGCCTTACCCCACCCACACCAGGTGCTGGAGGGCCTGCTGGAGGGGCCTGCTGGAGGACGGCCTGTGGTTGATGGCACTACTGTACCGTACATTGTTAATACACACACCGTGAGCCCCACACATGCCTAACCCACACCCACCCCAGGTGATGGAGGGCCTGCTGGAGGACGGCCTGGCGCTGTGGCTGGTGGCGCTACGCAACGCGCCCAGCTGCTGCTCCCCGCCCCAACCGCCCCAACCGCCAACCGCCGGCGGCGCCCCTGCTGCTGCCCCTGTTGCTCCTGCTGCTGCCGCCGTGGTTCCTCCCCGCGTGGTGGACCCCGCCATGGCTGGTGTGTTGGAGGCGCTGCTGGCGCCCCTGCCCGCGCTGGCGGCTATTGCGGAGAGCTCAACGGAGCACCTGCCGCTGGTAGGTGGTTGGCAATTGGCTGGTCCCTTGGCTGGCCGGGGCTGAGTGCCTCCGCAGGACGGCGCACCGGGAGCGGGAAGCAGTTTGGAAGCTTAGGATTCTAGATTCCAGTGTGCTGTTGGGGTTACGAGGACGCACCCGCGTGGTACTGTTGCGCCTTGCCGCAGGTGATGGCAGTGCTGTCGAGCGCGGCCATGGTGGCGGGCCCCGCGCTGTTCGACCCCTCCTCGTCAGCGCCCCACGTGGTGGGGGTGCTCTTGCAGGTGCTAGGTGGGTCGCCTCGCAACGACGGGCGCGCGTGGCTTGCCTTGATAGTGTCAGACGGGTCGGCGCACGTGGCCTGCTTGTGTCACGTGGCCGTCAGTTCAACACGTGGTGGGATGCCCGCACGCATTCTACATGGCTGCTTCATCTGGTGCAAGCCGTGGGTAGATACTGCAAGGGTGTGTGCGTGCGTGTAAAACAGGGGTACCATTGCTGGTTCTTCATTACTCGGGTTGATCGCCCAGCGTTGGTCACCACTAAGCACCAGCCCTTAGCCCACACACACTTTAATGCACACCCCGCCGACAGGCAGGCCAACGTGTCAGAGCGCGGCCTGCTGCTCACCTTCCCGGCGCTGGTCACCACCAGCTTTTAACCCACACGCCCCATAATACACACCCTGCCAACAGGCAACGTGTCGGAGCGCGGCCTGCTGCTCACCTTCCCGGCGCTGGAGCTGATGCTGCAGGCCGCGCCGGAGGCCGCGGCGGCAGCGCTGCAGCCCGTGCTTGCCCGCCTCCTGCTGATGGTACTGAGCGGAAAGGTGCGCATTGTAAGAGTTCACGTAGGCATATAGTTGTGGACGATACACAGTTGCCGGGCCGCGGCATGGTGGGGCAGCGGGGCTGCAGCCCGTGCTGGACCGCCAGCTACAACCAAGGTACCGGGCATGCATTCTGCAATATCTGTCCTTCACTACCAGTAGAGTTCCGCCCTGCTCCGTAGCCCCCCGCAGGCGCCGCAAATCCGAGACCGACACTTCTTGTACGCCCCGCCCCACAGCTCTCTTTGCTCCCCCCTTAAAACTTGCCGTATGCCGTGTGTCGTACGACAGGAGTCCTCCCTTGTGGTGGCCAACGCGCTGCCCGTGTTCGGCCGGCTGCTGCTGGCGGCGCCGCAGCACTTCGTGGCGGCGTGCGGCGCGGCGGCGGCGGCGGACCCGGCGGCGGTGGCGGCGGCGGCGGCGGGCGGGGCGGGCAAGGAGCCGCTCCCTCAGGACCTGGGTAAGCAGCGACCGATGTCGTACTGGTATCCTCGGATGTGTACGGTACGGTACGGTTTTTGTACTTTAATGGTGCATAGTACAGTATACCGTACGTTTCTTAGATCACCGCGCACCCCCCTTGAGCAAATAATTTTTTTTG
>VFQN01001665.1_pt1 | contig 36355 bp, 51 predicted proteins | sample 3512371 | NCBI WGS metagenome assembly VFQN01 (sample SAMN10412370, study PRJNA504923) | tailings metagenome | isolation source: Replicate 2 from Balatoc abandoned mine | place: Philippines: Itogon, Benguet | collected 2017-08-28
TATGTGACACAATGGACCCCGCTGTGGTTAGGCAGTGTTCGGCCGAGCCTCAGCGTAACCATCGGACACATGTAACAACCCGTGCAGAGAAGCCGTCTCCCAGTTGCGTTTCCTAGCAGCTAGTGATAGCGGCTAGAGGTCATTTCGGTTGCGATTGCTGAGCGATCGGGCGGCATTGGGCGCAGCCGTCATGCCGATCGTCCACAGAGTGGCCACTAGGCACATGAAACGCACCTCTGCACTATGCTGGACCGTGACAGGTCGCTTTTGGTCTGCCTGATTGACTGGCTCAAGGCAGGCCTGCGGATCGCAGTAAGGCAAGCTGTAATCACTTTGTAATATGATTGACAGCGGCTTGTGAGTGGCTTGACCACTGGCTGAAAGTCAAGCGCTCCAGCCTGGTCCTTGACCCATGTCGAAGCTGGTCGCAGGCACGTGGCTGGTCTGACGCAGGGTGATGGGCAAGCGGAGGGGATCAGGCGATGCTTGCAAGCGAACGTTTCTCATGTCCCCATCCCACACGACGGCCCCGAGACAGTTTGCCACTAATGTCACGGACATATCCTGTTCCGCCCACATTCCTTGCAGGCAACACCCCGAACGCCCCAGGCCCATCTACAATCGCCAGACAGTGCAGCCAGCGCATGGGCATGAGCAGCTGCAGAAGGGAGACACGGTGTGGCTGGGCAAGGCTTGCGCAGAATACCGCCTTTCGTGGCAGTCCCCGGACGGATCGTGGTGCGTTGTGGTGGAGACCAACCTCCATGAGCGGGGCGTGTTCCTGCACGACATGGGGCATGGAGCTGAGGCACGAGCGCATGGCGGTAAGTAGCTGCAGGGCAAGGGGCGGCTGAGCCCCAAGTGGCACGGTTGCTGCGGACCAGGCACGTGAAGGACAGCCAGTTGGAAAGGTAAACGCGACAGGGGCAAGTACCGGTACTGCGTGGTTGGGTGAGGAGTGGGTGAACAAGGCGAGTGTGGGTCCCGTGTTGGTGTAAGGCTGTCTCAAGAGGCTGTGCGGTAGGCGGCAGGTGTTTCTCATCAAACAAGGAGGCTGTGCGGTAGGTGTCGGGTGTTTCATTTCAGACAAGGAGGCTGTGCGGTAGGTGGCAAGTGTGCGATACAACGCGGTAGGCGGCAGGGGCGTTTGTCCTCAACTCAGGGGGCTGTGCCGTAGGAACTGTAACTGGAAGGCGACAGGTGTGTCGCTCCAACTCAATGGGGTCTGTGTACTAGGCGGTAGGTGTCAAACCTAATACAAAGGGGGGTGTGCGGTAGGTAGCGAAGTGGCGTCAAGACTTTGGTAGTCATTGCAGGCCCTTGAACCCCCGGCTCGTACATGGGTCGTTGCACTTGCGGAGGGGAGAACCCTCGCCAAATAACACTGGCTGACTGAGTGGCCGTCAGCCGCCACAAGACATGGCACGGGGTGCCGTAGGACACGCCGCACTTCACCTGCTTGTTAGCACCCACACAGGTACGGGCTGTCTGGACCGGCCTCCTCACAACCTAAGGCAGCACTCGGGGACTGCGCGGTACCAGACGGCTGGGACCGTAGTCCTTCACCCTTGGACATGCTACCACACACCCACTTCTCCGGGGCAAAACGTGATGGTGAACACGTGGGTGAACCCGTCAGGTGTACAAGACACCTGCCGGACCGTACGCACATTAGGGTATGATGTCAGCAAGGGCACACTGCCGTAGAACTGTACATGAGGCATCAGAGGCTGCAATGCTTGGGGTGCGGATGCACCAACGCCGTCCGTATGCACCCTGTTGCCAAGGAAGCCCAGGCACGGCAATAGCCGCGCTATCTGACAGTGCCGATCAGGTGTACCTGCCGGACTCGGCAGAAGGCTCACCCAAGACACAGCATCACGCGCATTGTGTGGTCACGTCGGGCCGGCACCACCTGCCAATGCCCAGACCAGCTGTGCACTGAGCCCCTCCTGCAACTGTTGGCCTGTCGAACGGGAGTGGGTATCACAACCCAGTACGAACATTAACCAGCAACGCCCAACACCACACAGGCTACAGTCGCACCTTGGACATGATTGATGCACAACTGGAATGCAGGATACAGGGCTGGGGCCTTAACGCACGGACTCAACAAAGGAGCAACGCCATTGTGACATGCGTCGGTGGTGAGAGCCACGGCGGGTGACGGGTTGACCGCCAAGTCAAGGGGCGTCCCCTCATTAATGCGGTACTGCTGACATAAACTCGCTCGCCGCCACGTACTAGTATCTGCCGGTGGGCTCGGATCAAGCTGCGTGTGGTCTGGGGCAGCGAGGTGTCCCCCAGCGAAGCTCCCCCTCCTCCCACCATATCCGCCCAGCAGGTTTCACATGGTGACATGGGATTTCCGTGCCGAGTACCTGTCGTTGGGCATCAAGGAGAATACAACTGCATGCAACGGTGGCCCCTAATCCGCCACGTGATTGCGGGTGCCAGTTGTGGATGAGGCTGCCCGCCCAACGCCCACCCACGCTCCGGTAAAAGGGTAAGACTGCTGAAGCACAAGAGACGTTGTGGCCGCTGACTGGCCTTTTACGGTGCCTGCCGTAAGCCACGCGACCCTCCGTAGTGTTACGCCCTCCTCCCGTTCTGGCGCACGGGTGGCCTCTCCGCCCTGGCGACTGAGGTGGCCAGCTGCGAGGTAGCCCACGAATGAAGGTACAGACGCGACGCCCACTGAACCTTTAGACAATGCTCCCATGCGCATAGTAATATGTGCAGGGGTGCCAGTGCGGGGGCCGGCAGTGTTCACGGGCTACACGGGATGGTTGCCTAGTGGACATGCAATACTTCTGTCGCAGCCCAGGCTATGGGTGGCATTATAATTGTACGTTAGCAGCATAGAATGAATGTCGCTTATCCAGAGCACTCTGTTGCAGCTGTTTTACCGCTACTGCGTGGACAGCTGGTAAGGCGGTGAAGTAGGTGCTATTTGCGTGATTATTCATTATCAGAACATATCGATGCTATTGTTTTGGCGAGTAGCTTGTGCCATTGCCGCCAGGTACGCCGGATGGACTTTCCCGCGCTTGACGGTGGGGGCCAACTGATGATAGTAATGCAAATATAGAACAACATGTAGAGAACAGTTTGCCATCGCCGCATGGCGTACACGCGCTTCATTTACAAACCGACCCCGCAACAGCCACGACGACCACCGCGACAGCCGCGACGACCACCGCGAGCACAGCGACGCGCCCATGACGTACAGGCGACAGAGCAACGACATGTAGGCGACAATCGTGACGCACAGGCAACAGCCACGACAAACCCAGCGACACAGGCGACAGCCACGACAAGCCCAGACACGACAAGCCCAGACACGACAGGGGCCACACCGCCACGAGGGGCGACAGCCATTACTTAAAGCCCACGACAAGCCCACGACAAGCCCAGACACGACAGGGGACCGCGCAGCGACAGGCAGGTGACCCAGAGGCGACAGCAGCGACACGAGCGGCGACAGCCACTACTTAAAGCCCACGACAAGCCCACGACAAGCCCAGACACGACAAGCCCAGTCCAGGCCACTACTAGGCCATGACAAGCCCAGACACAGGGGACCTGCAACACCCAGTTGACATGCATGTGGCCTGTATGTCGCACCAAATAGCCTGGTAGAAACACATGGCCGTGTGGACCAATGGTGCGACCCTTGTACACAAAACACCTCCCATTCCTACGTACCCGGGTACCCAGCCATGTACCAGACCGGGTGGGCGACAGCCCGGTTTGGATACAGCAGGCGCGGTGGTTGCGAGCCGGCCTGCTGTCGACTGAGAACCCCAGCACAACACAACAAAACACCTCTCACTCCTACGCACCCGGGTACCCAGCCATGTACCAGACCGGGTGGGCGACAGCCCGGTTTGGATACAGCAGGCGCGGTGGTTGCGAGCCGGCCTGCTGTCGACTGAGTACCCCAGCGCACAACCCTGGCACGCACATCCATGCATCTGTGCCAACTGTGAGCCCGTCAACGCAGAACCCTTGCGCACAATCCCAGCGCATGCGACACTCAGCCATGCACCAGCCCCAGCGTGTGCGATCTACTTCCTAGCAGCGGCCCGCTCCTTCCTGGTGCTCCACAGGACGAGCCCCTTGTGCAGGCACGCCCTGTGGACCACCTCACCCTCCTGTCGGCCGATGTCGATGGCCGTCCGGCGCAACTCGGCATACTCAGCCTCGATCTCGCCCTTGTCCTCCTGCGCCGCCAGCGCAATCTCCTCCCGCAGGCACAGCTCCATCTTCTGCGCCGTCGTCTCCTTGGCCACCAGCCCCTTGTGCAGCCAGCACAGGTTCTCCAGGTCCGGGACACGCAGGAAATGCGACGAGCCCAGCCGCACCACTGAACCCGTCCACTCCAGCTGGCCCGTCCCGTGCGGCATGATGGCAGTTGACATCACCACCACGGTGAACTCCAGCGGCATCAGCTCCACGCCCAGGAGGGGCACGCGGAAGCGGCCGCCGGTGATCGTCCCGTCGCCGCCGTGCAGCCAGATGATGATGGCGTAGGGCCCTGGATGTGGGTGGGGAGGAAACAAGGTACTGAGAACGAAAGGAGGTAGTAGTACTGGGGCAGGGAGATGATTGAACCACCCGCCGGGAGGGACAAACACCAACATGGTGGCCACATGCCGCAAGTAGAGCACTGGCCAGGCCCCAAAAGTAAGAGGGGGAGTCAACACGGGAGTCGAGTAGATTTCCCCCTGCTGCGCGCAGGATATCGTCCCCTAAGCAGCAAGCCCTGTCCTTACCATCCTTGGCGTCGATGTGAAGTGTTACCGACTGGTTGAGCGTGACACTGATGAGGTTCGTCGCCGCCTTGCGGCCCAGCATGAACTTCCGCGTGAACGCATCGTAGAACTGGTCCCTGCCGCGGGAGGGGGCAGCCGTACAAATTGTCGTCAGGATACACGGTCGTGCCTATGATGTCGTACAGTATACTCGCCTGTTGGCGCTTTTGGCGCTGCGCCCTGCACCATGCAGTTTCCCCGCCTCCCTGGCCATACAGCCCGCATGATGAAAATTCCCTGCTTGGCCCACTTGATGCAAGCCTCTCACCTGTACCTGTCCAGGAATGGCAGCTTCTTCACCACCGCCGCCCAGACCGCGTCCGCCAGCGCGCCCACAGTCTCGAAGGGGGCCCTACAGAGTTCATGAAACGTATTCTTAAGCCATGTGTAATTTGTGCGTATAATGAGCGAGCGTTGGCCATGTTGCTGCTGTTGGGCGTTTGGTATAAGCAAGACTCGGTCAACCAACACCTGATCACGCACGCAACCCATGCAAGGAGAAGTGAGCATTACGCACCTGCGGTCTGCACCACAGTCTGATGCTTTCGCGCACGCACTGGCGACTGGAACGGGTGCACGGCCGCAGCGCGCCCACCCAAATGGCCCAGGTTCACACGCTTTGCACATAGGTGCCCACTACCGGGGCTACCGCGTGGTATCTGGCAGATCTGCAGACCTTTATAGGTCATGGAAAATAAAAGCATGTCAGCACATGCACAGGGTGAGGTGTACGAATGCAGGCCACGCATAACGGAGTACCTACCCCGGGCGGCAGGGCGGGGTGGTGAGGAAGGCGGCGAGCTGGGGGCGGGTCCTGGAGTCGGGAGCAGCGGCGCCAGGGCGGGAGGCGCCAAGGCGGCTGGCGCCGGCCCGGGCATCGGCCCTGCGAGTTGTCAAGTGTCAATACATCGAGCGACGTGTCCAGGCCCTTTTCACATTGCCCCTTCCTCAGACTCACCGGCTAACGCCTCCACAGTTTCATTTGCTGGGTGGCCAGCGGCTATCGTGGCGTCTGTGTCAGCGGGCCACTTCACAGCGTCGTGCCCCTCGCTCCGTGGACTCGACATCTCGTCTAGTATGACGTAAGGGGGGCTAGGCAGCGGGAAGGATGCTCAGGTCGTTCCACCGGTCCTGGCGTCTGTTGCGACCCACGGACCGCTGCCAAAAACCTTGCTACCCAGACTTGTCTTATTGCATATTATCATAATAAAAACATCAAGGTTGTATACTTGTCCAAATCCTCCTTTGAGAGCTGTCCGCTCTCGTCGGCACGGTTGCATCGGTTACAGCACTGCGCCCTCCCTGGCAGCAAAACTGCTCCCCTGTCCCTCATCCCGCGGACAGCTCTTCAAGGCTCAGTACCCACATACCGTCGGGGGCTTGGCATACTCACTACATACATATATTCACTTGTGTGTCTGTCTACTTCATAGTGCTCGCGCGTCTAAAAGCTCACCGCCGTAGCACGATCTGAACTTGAGCACAGCCTGCGACTGCGACTGCAGCCCAAAGCGCCCGATCAGTTGGCAGCTGGTTAGTCCAGTAGCTAAAGAATGGCTGGGTTCAGGCCGTTGAACCTGGTCCGGCCTTTCCTCTCGGTCCTGCCCGATGTCCAACAAGCAGACCGGCGCGTCCCTTTCCGGGAGAAGTTCCTCTACACGGCGGTGACTCTCTTCATCTTCCTGGTCTGCTCTCAGCTGCCCCTCTATGGCATCAAGACCAACAGCAGCTCGGACCCCTTCTACTGGGTCCGCGTTATCATGGCGTCCAACCGCGGGACTTGCATGGAGCTGGGTATCAGTCCCATTGTCACGTCGGGCCTTGTGATGCAGCTGCTGGCTGGGTCCAAGATCATCGACATTGACAACAGCGTGAAGGCGGACCGCGAGCTGCTGAACGGCGCGCAGAAGCTTTTGGGCGTGCTGATCACTATCGGCGAGGCTGTCGCCTACGTCGTGTCCGGCATGTATGGCGACGTGCGTGAGCTGGGCGCCCTCAACGCTATTCTGATCATCCTACAGCTGTTCTTCGCCGGCATCATCGTCATCTGCCTGGACGAGCTCCTCCAGAAGGGCTACGGCCTGGGCTCCGGTATCTCCCTCTTCATTGCCACTAACATCTGCGAGTCCATCATCTGGAAGGCCTTCAGTCCCTACACCATTCAGAGTGCCCGTGGCGCCGAGTTCGAGGGTGCTATTATCGCCATGTTCCACCTGCTCATCACCCGGGGAGACAAGGTGAGGGTGGCAGTAGCCACGGTTGTGGGCTGACTCATGTATCCCGCCCTGTTGCCGTGTTCGTGTTGCTCGACGACTCTTCCATGCAACGTACGTGGATGTCCTTTTCCTGCTGTGCAACATCTGTAGTAAGATGTTGCCTTGCAACATTGCTAGAGTACCAAACCCATGGCGCCGCCCGCTCGCTCTCTCCCCTGCTCCTCAGGTTCGTGCGCTCAAGGAGGCCTTCTACCGCACCAACCTGCCCAACATGACCAACCTGCTGGCGACCGTCGTGGTCTTCCTGGTGGTGATCTACTTCCAGGGCTTCCGCGTGGACCTGCCTGTGCGCAACAAGCGCGCCCGCGGTCAGCAGGGCAACTACCCCATCAAGCTGTTCTACACCTCGAACATGCCCATCATCCTGCAGTCGGCCCTCGTCTCCAACCTGTACTTCATCTCCCAGCTGCTGTACAAGCGGTACGGCGGCAACCTGCTGGTGCAGCTGCTGGGCCGCTGGGAGCAGATGGAGTACGGTGGCGGCCAGATGATCCCCGTGGGCGGCCTGGTGTACTACATCTCGCCCCCCAACAGCCTCACTGAGGTTGCCTCGAACCCCCTGCACGCCCTCTTCTACGTCGTGTTCATGCTGTCTGCCTGCGCCCTGTTCTCCAAGACCTGGATTGAGGTCTCGGGCAGCAGCGCCAACGACGTCGCCAAGCAGCTGAAGGAGCAGCAGATGTTCATCCAGGGCCACCGTGACACCACCGCCTCGCTGAAGAAGGAGCTGAACCGCTACATCCCCATTGCTGCTGCCTTCGGCGGTATGTGCATTGGTGCCCTGACCATCGTGGCCGACTTCATGGGGGCCATTGGCTCTGGGACGGGTATCCTGCTGGCGGTGACCATCATCTACCAGTACTTCGAGACCTACGAGAAGGAGAAGTCCCAGGCGATGGGCGCCCTGTTCTAAGCAGCAGGCGTAGGGGTGCCGTCTCGCTGGGTGTTTATGTGTGGTGTTCGGGTTTCGTGGGAAGACGGCAAGCTGGTTAATGAGGTTAGGCCAGCGTTGCCACGCGCAACTGGCCCCTAGGTGCAGGTGTTGCTCGTGTCGAGTGCTGCAATGCGAGGCATCGACGTACGTAAGTGTTCGGATGCACGTGTGCAGGGCGTGGTCTGGCTAGGTTACTTTTCCCCACGATATGACTCCTGAGCAAGTTTTGTTTGATGCGCACGGACTGGCACAGACCCTGACTAACACGACTTGCAATATGACGTGCGAGCTAGACGGATTCAATTGATGAGGTGCGGCCTGGGGAACATAGGCCGACACATTCATGTAGGTGCTTTGCACATTAGGCACGGCACAAGATGCCGTTGACTTTGGCAACCTGGTAGCTGCCTTTCCTACGCATCCATTCAGTGCGCTATGTAATTTGTTCTGCTCGACTGTTTGGGCTCGACCGGTATTCGACGTGATTTGAGCTGAAGCTGGGGTGCTTGGGTCTTGTGCCTGTGCCTGCTCTAAAAGGCCGCACTGCTCTCAGCGCCACGAATTCGGCATGCGAGTACGAATGGGCATCGTGGGGGGGAAGGGCGGGCGGCGCTAATACTGTGCTGAGGCACCTCAAGCTGCTTGTGCGAATGTCGCATGCACCAGGGGAGGTCAGCATGCAGGTGCACATACCACACGCAGGGGTGGCAAGATGTGTCAGCAAGCCCTAATAATCACACGGCGACTTGCGCAACTCCTTGAACCAGCAACGGCCAATCGCACAGCTGTTGTCGTAACTACCACCACGCAATTCCTGACAATTATGGCAGCACGCGCAAGCCAACCGGACAGCCCAGGGCAACCCAGCCACGCACCAGCCTCACCATAACATGCTGTGATACCGTTGCCCATACTCCTGCTGCCTATGAAGCTCAGAAAACGCAAAGTACTACTTACCTGTGAAAGACACAATGCACCTCACCAACCCAATTCGCAAGGATTATCCTCAGCATCCTCCGCTTGCGACACGGACGTGTGGGGCTAGGGTACGTCAAAGCGTCAGGGGATGCATAGCACGGTAGCTAAATACAGGTATGCGTCGTTGCTTGTCAGCCCATCTTCTTACTTCACCAATCTTACCCTATCAGCCAACATAGCTCTGAGAACAGCAATACGGCAATACACCCACTTATTACACGGCAATACACCCGTACCGTAAGCTCACGAGCACCTGCTCACCGCCAACTATTCACTACCACCCATATAGTTTCTGGCCCGCAAATACGTAATCACCGTCATGCTGCTCACATTGGGGACAGACAGCAGTCACACATCAGGCTCACCGTTCGTTTGCGTGCCCTCAAAAGCGTGCACCACCCCGACAGCCAAGCGCCATCTCGCTCACAACCGCGACCGTGGCCCTTCCGGCCCCGCCTTGCACCCACAACTCTCCGCGCCTCCCCTGGCAGCGGCCTGCGCTCCACAGCACCCCTGTGGTGCAAGCCCAGGCCCCGCCCCCGCCCACGACGGCGCCATGAGCAGCTGCGGCCCCACGTCCCGCAGCGAGGCGCACCCCGCCAGCGCCATGGACAGCTCCAACTCCCGCCGCAGCAGCTCCAGCACCCGCTCCACGCCCGCCTGGCCGCCCACAGCCAGGCCGTACAGCGCAGGCCTCCCCAGCAGCACCGCGGACGCCCCTAGCGCCAGCGCCTGCGCAACGCAGGAAAGAGCAAGTGCACACCTCCCATCATACCAGCAGCAACCAGTCGAATGCACGTGAGGAAGTCATAAGGGCCCCAAGCGCCTAGTTCGCATGTGGGCGGGGGTGCATCTGCGTAACCGGAGCAACCAGGGACACGGTTAGGAGAGCTAGGCTGCACCGGCAAGATCCCCACCTTGATGATGTCGGTGCCTCGCCGTATCCCGCCGTCCATCAGCACCGGCACTCGGCCACGCACCGCCGCCACCACGCCGGGCAGCACTTCCAGCGCGCTGGGCGCGTAGTCCAGCTGCCGGCCGCCGTGGTTGCTGACCACGATGGCGTCCACGCCGTACTGTACGGCGAGCGCCGCGTCCTCCGGGGCCAGGATGCCCTTGACGATGATGGGCAGGCGGGTCACGGTGCGCAGCCAAGGGATGAACTCCCACGTGAGCGAGTCGTCAACCTCGGACGCGAACAGCTTCTGCGGAGGGAAGGAAAGGTGGGTGGCAGGGGACCAAGGTCGTCGACAGGTAGCACGCGTAGCACGCCAATACGTACTCCCTGCTTTGTTGGGTTACCTACGTCAAAGACCCTGCTAACTACTGGCGTCCAGCAAGCCGGCCCCAACGTGAAGCTCATGGGCGAGTAACGTGGCAACTCCCGCAGCGTCCCTTCCCACGTACCATGAGCCCTGAGCCGTCCCGCGCGTCCCGCGCCTGCACCACCTCCCCGCTGTCCAGGTACTGCAGGTTCTTCAGCGCTAGCCCCGGGGGTAGCGTGAACCTTGAGGAGCAGCGGGCAGCAGTGGCATGAATAATTTGGCTTTCGTTTCTGGCCGAACAATTGACCCAAAAATCAACTCGTGCAGCAACTGAAGCTGTGACGTTAGTATGCGGCATGCCGTGGGTATGGCCGCTAAGCATGGCACCTTGTTCCTGGCCAACGGGCCATGCGTCTGATTTAGGGCGTGCTCACTTGTTCCTCGCGTCCGCCTCCCGGTTGCCCAGCCGCTGCGCGTCCACGGTGACCATGAGCGCGCGGAAGCCGCGCGCCTCCGCCTCCGTTACCCACCGCCGCACCACCTCCCGGTTCCTGGCGCCAAAGGACACGTGGGTTAGCCCATTTGGCGAGCCCAGGCTTGTTGCAGCATGATACCGCCAGCAGGCAATCACTAACGCAGCATTGGTCCTCGCGTATAGAGAAACTGAAGCCTGGTGGCTACAGATCCATACCTATCGAGGCTCTCGCTGCACCCATTGCACAACAGACGCACCTGATGACATAGAGCTGGAAGATACGCGCCTCGTGCCCCGTCTGCTGGATCTCCGCCAGGCTGGAGGTGGCCACGGTGGAGAAGACGAAGGGCACGCCGGCAGCTGCTGCTGCTCGGCACGTGGCCACCTCCCGGCCGGGGTGCGCCAGGCCGTGCATCGCCATGGGGGCCACCCACACCGGCATGGAGGAGCGAATGCCTAAGAAACCGGCGGGAGGGGAAGGGGCGCAAGGCGTAAGAGTGGATCCGCTTTAGACACAACCGCGGCACCAATGACTGCCGCCAGCCCAGGATGCGAGGTGCAACCGTTTTGCCGCAACGCTGGCGCGGCTCCCCTCCTTGGGCGGCAGGAGCCACCACCAACACACATGCGGTCGCGACGCATAGTGGTGCTGGGTCATTGGTGCATGCGTCTGGACGCCGTTTTTTATGCGTCTGGACGCCGTACGAGCGCTAGACACGCACGCCACGGTGGCAGGAAGAACTTCCGCACCCCAAGGCACAGCCCAAGGCAGTGCACCCACCCAGCAGCGTGCACGCAAGGTCGATGCGGCTCACGTCCCGCAGCATGCGCGGCAGCAGCTTGTAATTCTCAAAATGGCGCCGGTTCTCCGCCACCGTGAAGCAAGTGTCGGACCCAGTACTGTAGTAGTCAAACGCCTGGGCACAGCAAGCAGTGTTTGCAAGGGCGGGCGGCCATTGCCTAAAAGGCAGTGTGCAGGTGAGCTCCATACTATTCCGCACGTCATCTGTGCCCAGCGGGTTCAACAAAGCCCGTCCAAGCGCCCTCGCAACGGTGCATGAGTCAGCTTACGGCCGGCAGAGGAAGCAAGGTAAACACTGACCATCTTAGGCATGACCTTCTTCGCCGCCTCTTCCACCTGCAACATGCACGGCACACGTGGGTGCGTGGGCGCCAGGACGCGCTGGGGCCCAAGGGCTGGCACCTTTAGATGCAGCTTAACTGCTGTGCGTGCGTATCGTATTGACCTCGATCAAATTGATGAAACCCATATCGCCGGGGCTCCCTGGTCCTCCGCCCATGCTGGTTGAACAGGTGGCCGAGGGCCCAGGACGTGACTTCTTGCAGTAGACGTTTGGAGGGTGAGGTAACGGTAGCTTTGCAGATTCTGGTAAAGTGGAAGGGAGAAATAGACCCGTGCATTTCGTCATCCGCTAGGTGAGCCCTCCCGGACTCAGCCCAAATCGCCCATGCACAATGCACTGCCTTTTCGTAGGCTGTGCAACAGGTGCAAATCCATTGCATCATCAGCTAAATATTATAGGGAACATTACAAACATCATGATAGCAGCAGCCATGGTTGCGAGAGTTTGAAGATCCTATCCCGCTGCCCTCTTCGCCGTGCGCTTGTGAGAGCGGCAGAGGATCGGCATCATCATGGACGAGGATGACAGTATGCCGGTGCGTGCATTTCACGCTGCCAAGGCTTACACCAGGCTGCCAAGGCAGCATACGTACTGTGTCATGCCCTGCTAGCATCCACCGTCCCCTGACGTTCAGCCTGATTCAATGCAACAGGCTTTGCTTGATAGTGGAAGTGAGGGTGAGGACACATTGCCAGCTGCGCCGGCGACTGCCGCCCCGCCAAAGGCAGCTGTGATTGGCCCAGCTGCGACAGCAGCAAGTGACAGCAGCTTTGAATCTGAGGAAGACGAGGACTATGACAGCGAGTATGATGCTGATGAGGATGACGACGAGGATGATATCCCTGCGCTGGAGTCCGACGACGAGGACGACGAGCTGCACGACACAGTGCCTGCCAGGGCAGCCCCCAGCGCTGGAGGGAGGGCTGGCAGCGGCCCAAACCTACCTCCACGGCATCAGGCCACCTCTGGATCTCAGCACTCAGCCCAGCAGCGCAGCGCCGCAGCGGCAAAGCCGAATCCACAGGGCCAGGATGGCGACCTGCCGCCTCTCGTTGACGAGGCGGACGTGGCTGGCGCCCTCAGCCACCCTCGAGCAGCCAGTCACCTGGGCACGAGACGGCCTGCGAGCAGCACGTCGGGGGGCAAGAAGCTGCAAGTGGACGAGGTGGACGATGACGATGAAGAGGAAGAGGAGGCCCAGAAGGCCAAGCGTGCCAAGGAGCACCGGCCTGCCTTCAAACCCGGTAGGAAAGGGCAAAGGGACGGCTTGGCAGCTGGCCCTGCGCACAGCACTGCTACGGGTGAAGGCCCTTGCGCGGCCCTGCCTGCTTGAAAGTGACTGCATACACGTGAAAGTTGCAGAAGGTTCATAACACCTGGGGTGGCATTTTGTCCTCTGCTGAAACAGGCTTCCTGGACAAGGCCAACAAGCCTTCTGCCGCAAGGACCTCCCCCACGCCCAGCACCTCGGCGCGGCCTAGCACGGCCTACAGCAATGTGGGCGTGGGTGTGAAGGAGGACCTGCGCCCGGCAGCCAAGTCCGCACAGCCGGCCGCGGAGCAGCAGAATTACCCTGGCCCAGGTGAGCTTTCTGTGACGTTGTACGGGCCAGCTGTATGGCTACTGCTCACTGAGCAGCACTTCCTCATGGGCCGTCAACTCGCCTAACAGCCGTTGGCTGCCAGCTGTTGGCATGGTAGTTCATACCGCCGTTGGCCACGTGCTTCCGCAGTCCGACTGTGACCTTGCACAAGCAATGCCTGGCCAGTCGATAATTCAAGCCACAGGTTCAGAGTCTCATTTGCACAGTGCTCAACACCCTCTCCCTGCCCGCCCCCCAGACCCCAAGTACAGCCGTGAGGAGGGTCCCGCGGCGCTACGGCATAAGCCGCACGGCGGCGCTGCCAACCAGACCGCTCCCCAGCAGCAGCTGTCAGACGATGACGATGGACCGCCGCCCCTGGTTGACGACGAGGGGGTGGAGCCACCGAAGTCGAAAGGCCGGAAGCCGCCAGAGGCATCCCGTGACGACGGCGATGGGGAGGAGGACATGCCCGACCTTGTGTCCGATAATGAGGACCCCAACAAGCAGCACCGGGGGCGGGCGATGCCGGACCCGGCGGCGGCGCGCGAGTCGGCGGCCGCGCCCGGTAAGGCGGAGAAGGCCTCCAAGAAGGCGGCGGAGGGCAAGAGCAAGGCGGATAAGGAGGTGCGCATTTGGGTCGGGCCCACTTCTGGGACACTACGTGAGCACTGTTTCTGATCGTCAGCCAGGAGCTCTATTGCGTGTATCGACGACGCGTATTGTTGCAGTGCTGCTGGATACGGCTGGGTGTCTGATCGTAAAGCACCCGGGGACAGTGCTGTTACTGGCCAAGGACAAACAACTGGAACGGCTTCCGCAGTCTTACTGACTTGTTGCGGCTGTACACCTGCCTGTACACCGGCAGGCGAGAGCGAAGAAGGAGCGCAAGGAGAAGCGCAAGGCGGCCGTGGTGGTGGAGGAGCCCGAAACGGTGTCCCGCAGCGACTTTGCCAACGACGAGGCGTGGCAGGCGCACGTGGCAAAGTGGGTCGGACGCAGATGTTCTTTTGGGTGAAGCTGTCTCTTTGAATATTGGCGGGGCAATCGCACGCGCGCCTGTCCAGGGTTATGCCGCGCCCTGCTGTGTCAGGCCACGTGTTCTTGCTCTGTGCGCTTCCGCTCGGGTCGTCTCGTTCACCGCTCGAAGAGACTTGGGGCTTGTACCTTTTTTGAGTTGCCTGTCCCCATGTTACCTGCTCACGACAACGCGCTGCATCTGCAGGGAGCGTGAGGAGCGTGAGCGGCTGCGTCGCGAGGCCGGGCTGGTGGAGGACACCAGCAAGCTGTCGGGCGACGCTGACGGCACGCTGGGCTACTGCTGCGCCAGGCCGGGCAACGACACCGACTGCGTGTGCGACGAGGCTCAGTTCAGGGTGAAGGGTGAGTGCACCACGTGCGTTGGGGCGCGCCCCAGGGCGGCCACCATCACACGTATATCTACGTCCCCTGCGGCTTGCAGTTTGGGCTTCTCGTGCCAGCGCATGGAACCTGAGCTAGCATTTCGCCCTAGCCTCGTGGGATAGCAAGCAGTAAAACAGCACGTCTGCTCCTCCGTAGGCGGCCTTGCAACTGACCCAATTGGCGTTTTGTGCTTGGGACGCTGACTGGTCACGCAGAGAGCCACAAGCGGTACTTCCTGCACTGCACCAAGGGCTGCACCATGCTGTTCCACGACAAGTGCTGGCGCCCCTTCGTGGAAGCTCTGCTGGTCTTGCGGCCCGACTTTGACAAGTCCTTCAAGAACCTCAACAAGGAGGTACGTTCATCGCCATCGGCTACCTGTGTCTGCATCAGGGTTTGGGGGTGAGGGTCAGCGTTTGGGTCGGGGCACTGAGCGGTGCAATGAGACTCACTGACACGATTCTTACTTGACCCACATCCGTACGGGGGCCTTACTGCACCCGCCGCCGCCTCAGTGTGTCGTACGTGCACTCGTGGATGCAAGCGGTCCCGTCAACCGGATTGCTGCCCTGCGCCGCCCCACCTGCCCCGCAGAACAAGCCCAAGCCGCACCGCTGCCTGACCGACTGCTGCGCCGGCTACATTGACCGGGTCTACATCCGGCAGGGCGGCGACGGCCCCGGCGCCAAGGTGCTGTACCACTACGACATGTACACCATGGACCAGGCAACGCGGCAGCTCATTGAGGCAGAGGCAGCGAAGCGGCGCAAGCGGCCTGGGGCGGTGAGGACGGCTCGGCGGGATGGGGTATGCCTGTATGTCGTATGCGGTACGAGGACAGGCTGTCAAGCTTTGGCTGGGACTCAGCATATGGTGCGCGGCTACACGTGTCAGCGCTTTTGATATGCATGTCATGTGCGAAAGCATGGCTTATTGTTAAACTGCGTTTGGTATGCACTCTGCAGGCGAGCGTGGAGGATGCTGCCGATCTACAGAACCATGGGAATGCAGCAAAGAAGAGCCGTAAGGGTGCCAAGGATAAGGACAAGGAGAAGGAGCGGGCAAAGGAGAAGGAGAAGGAGGAGGCTAAGGTTGCTAAGGAGAAGGAAAGGGCTGGGCGCAAGGAGGCGGTTGCGACTGCTGCTGCGGCTGTCATGGCTGCTGCGCAAGTGGCGGCAGAGCCAGCGCAGGCAGCGGTGAAGGCCGCACCGAAGGGTATCAGTATCGTCAACCGCGCCAAGTTTGTGCCCAAGGGTGGGTCGTATGACGCATATGCATCTCCGGGGGTTTCAGCGCCAGTTCACGGCAAGGGAATCTGCCGGTAATTATGCCCAAGCGGGGAGCGAGTAGCAACAAACGAGTAGCAACAAACAATGGAGCTGTCCCCTGCATACAAGGTTCCGTGCGTGCAGCATTGCGTCCTTACCCCTTGTGCGCCTGGTTGTGCATATGCTGCTGTTCCCGCTGTGCCTCACCTCCGCAGAGGACCCCATGGAGGTGGCGGAGGAGCCCGAGCCCGTGCGCCTGCCGCCGGACGACGCGCTGCTGCGGCCGCTGCGCCGCAGCGGCACCGGCACAGGCGAGCCGGACGAGCAGCCGGCGCCCCCCGCCCCGCCGCCGCCGGCCGACGACGGAGCGGACGCCATGGACACTGGCAACGATGAGGTGAGAGGCATCTGCCGTACCGAAACTTGTGCTTGGGCACGGCGCTTGGGAGGCACAGCGGGGCGGCAGCACAGCACACTCAAGCGCACGTGTCCCTGCGCGGCATGGCCTGGCCCATGCAGTTCTTGAACAGGGCTGTATTGTCTCACCGTGACCTTTGTGTTTCGTCAAAGGGTTTCCGTTCATCAACCATTGCGGTCATGGTAAAAGCGGATTCTCCTGTACAGTAACGGGAGTGAACAACATTGTCTGTTCCTTCCGTTCCCCGCGTTAGGTGGCGGAGCTCGTTACAGGCTCTGCCGCCGCCGCGGCCGCCGCCAAGAAGAAAAAGAAGAAGGGCATGACGGTCAACCTGGACGTCTTCCTGGCCGCGGGCGCGGCCGGTGCGACCCCTGAGCCGCGCGCCGAGTCGGATGACGAGCTGCCCATCCGGCAGGAGAAGCGCCAGCAGGGTCGGCGGCGGCGGCAGGACGTGCAGATCGTGCAGGAGGCGGCTGCCTACGAGGCCCCGGTGCACGCGCCCGCCCCGGCCGCGCCGCGCGCGTACGACTTCCCCTCGCTGGAGCTGGCTTCCGAGCTGGCGGCGCGCAGGGGCACGGAGGCGGAGCCGGTGCGGGACTACGTCATGGAGGCGTTGTCCTCCCTCAAGCTGTGTGAGTTGGGCGTCGTGCTGGTTGCGAGCATGGGGTTGCACCCTGGCCTCGCTGGCATCACGTCGTACACCGAAAAGGGAGCAGCAAACTTATGTGTGCCTTGCAACTAGTACCGGTGCCGTGGGCGTTCCATTGGATATGGACCTGCCAATAGAAAGAAACCACACTGCACCATACTGACCACTGTTCGTCGCCTGCTTCGGCCGCCCTTGTTGCCCCAGCGGTGAATGAGGCCAAGGCCACGCGGTACCTGCTGCTGGAGTGCCTGGACGTGCGGTGGCTGGACGAGAATACGCCGTACCCCGAGGGGTACCTGCGGACCTTCGTGACGGAGTACGCGCAGTCGTCGCGCACCGGGGGCGAGGTGGTGGTGCTGGGGCTTACGCTGTTCAGGGACCAGCAGGTGGCGGCGGTGGAGCTGACCTCGGTGAGCACCATTGGAACTTTGTTGCCCTAGGGGCCCGAAGGGACCGGTGGGGCCGCCGATCCCATAGGAACCAGTCGCGATGCTTTGTAGTACGTCCTGTACGAGTGAATTGAACAGCACCGTTAAGGCTCAATCGCCAGGGCAACTGATACTGTGCATACGATAGGATTTCATCATTTCCCTTGGCTTACAGCATCGGGCTTGTTCCGCCTGGTGTTGCCGCAGGTTCCCTGCGCGGTGCAGGCCGCCATCGCGCTGTCCACCAACAAGGTGCTGGGCCGCAAGCGCCTGGCGGTGGCCTACCTGACGGAGTACCCAACGGACGAGGTGCTGGCCAGGTGGGGAATAGCTTCAGTACTACGTGCATAGACTCGGCCGGCCCAACATCATGGAAGCTTGGGGGCCATGTGCCTCTGCCCCTTTACGGACAACCTGCCGGTACCCCCAATCACCTGTCAGTACACTGTGGCCTTCACGCAGGCTGCTGTTGGTCGGTCCTGACGCTGCTGCCCTTGCCCTCGCCGCCCCATCCCAAGGCACCTGCCCCTGGACCTGCGGGCAGAGCTGGGCGAGCCAGCTGCCCCTGCGCCGCCTCCCCCTCCCCCGCCCCCGCCCCCGCGCCCCGCCGGGCCCAGCATCAGCCTTGCTGCCGCCGTGTCCGCACCCGCCTTCGTGCCGGGATCCCTGGCCCGCGCCGAGGCCCCGCCCAACCCCCCAGCCCGCCTCCTGGCTGCTGCTTCAGCCGCCAGTGCCGTGCCAACCAACCTAGTCAGCAGCGCACATGAGGCAGCGGCAGCCGCCCTAGCGGGCGGCAGGTTCCCGTCCCCGGTGATGTCCACCTCGGGTACGAGCCCCCTGCCCTTCGCACTCCAGCCCAGCGCCTCCTCCCCCGTTCCTCCTGCCGCTTCGCCGACCCGCCACACGGACTCTGCCTCAGCGCGTGACGCCCGGGCACCGGTGCTGAGCTCCCTGTCCTCCACCATCCGGGACCCCCTGGCCGTGCCAGAGTTCAAACCACGTGCTCCGCTGATGGTGCCAGGCGCCGCGGCGTCGGCCTCGGCTGTTGCGGCCTCCATGCATACCGCAGCAGGCCCTGCTGCAGCTGGCGCAACAGCCCCCATCGTGATGCCGCACAAGCGGGTGCTAGACATCAGGGACCCGCTGTCGGGCCGCAGCGTGTCCCCGATTGTCTCTGCGCCTGACGCAGGGGGTACCACCCCTGAGGGCATGGCGGCAAGCCTGGCAGCGGCTAGGGCGGGCGCCGCGGGGGCGGGCGGCAGCGGTGTGGGTTATGCAGAGGACATGGACATGGGCGAGGGCGAGGAATACTATGAGGGCGAGGAGGAGGAGGAGGAGCACTACGACGAGTACGTGGAGGAGGTTGGGTTCGAGGGTGGGGAGGAGGAGGAGGACGAGGAGGAGTTGGTGGTGGTGGAGGGCATGGTAGTGGATGGGGAGGGGGAGCAGGAGGGGCACGCGGCCCAGGGGAGCGAGGGCAGGGCGGCGTCGGCTGCCTCGGCTGCGTCGACCGCCCGCTCGCTCAACATCACAGCGCGGGAGTTTGTGCCGCCGGCAGCCAGGGGCACGCAGCAGGAGGGGGAGCAGCAGCGGCAGAGCGTCAGCCCGGGTGCCGCTGAGGGCGAGGGCAGTAGCATGCGGGGGGTTGAGGCTGCTGCAGCAGACGCTGGGGCAGCTGCTGGCAATGGCGGTGCGGCCGAGGGCGCGGCAGAGGCCGAGGCGCCCCAGCCAGAGGCGAGCGGGCCGGCCTCCGTGGCCCCCACCGCTGACGTAGTGAGCATGGAGGAGGTGGAGGCGGACGCAGCGGCAGTGACTGCCACGATGGCTGAGGCGGCTGCAGGCGCTGGTGACGCTGCTGCTGCGCCTGCGGATGCCGCCGCTGGTGGGGAGGGCGAGGGGGTAGAGCCAGAGCCCAGCGGCGGGGCGCCTATGGAAGATGTTGCTGCGGGCGACGCGGGGGCTGCCCAACCAGAAGCCGCAGCACAGCCGGCAGGTGAGGCGCCGGAGGAGGCAGCCACAGGTGCTGCCAGCTTGTCTCCGGTCCCTGAGCCAGAGCGCGGGGCCGCGGAGCCCGCTTCCGCCGCAGCTGCCGAGGGCGTACCGGCCGCCGTCAACCAGCCTGCGGCATACACGCCCACGGCTACGTCCCCAACTACGGAGCCTGCGACGGCGCCGCAGGCCGTGGCGCCGCAGACAGTTACGGCGGTACCGGCGGCTGGCACACTCCCCGCGGCCCCTCCGCCGCTGTTCGGTGTGCAGGCGCTGCTGGCGGCCGCCAGTGGCTACCAGCCGCCCGCCGCCGCCGCTGCTGCAGCTGCAACCGCGGCGGCGGCGGCAGCTACAGGGGCGGCAGGCGTGCGTCAGCATGCGCCTCAGAGCAACTCCAGTGCCGGCGGTGCCCCGGCCGCGGGTAGCAACATGGCCTACCAACAGCTGTTGGCGGCGGGCGTAACGATGGCGCAGGGCATGGTGCCGGGCCGGAGCGGCGGCGGAGGAGGAGGCGGCGGCGGCGGGGGTGCGGCGCCGCCGCCCCCGCCGGGCGGGGTCAACGGACCTGCGAGCGCCGACGCGCAGCGCGCCGTGTGGATGGACTACGACAGCGTCCAGCTCACCATCTGCAGCAATGAGACGACGGTCACCTACCTGAGGTGAGTCGTTGCACTGGAGGATGGGGCCACGCGAAACCACTCAGAAATTGAGGTGCATACGAGATGTGGCATACCCACAGGCATACTCCCTGAACGTGTGTCTGCTGCGGCATGCCAATCCGTTGCATTGTGAACAGGCATGTAGACAGGACTAGTGCTGATCATGCAATGCAGATACCGTCAATCGGTCATTCTCGGTGTTGCGCTTCTTTCTCGGTGTTGCGCAGGCACCCCACCGTGCAGCTGGACACCGTCTACTTCCTGGAGCCCTCGCGCATCGCTACCACGGAGCGCACAGCGCTGCTGCTCTACAACATCGACAAGAACACCATCCTGGGCATGTGGTGCGCCACCAACAACGACGGCAACAAGATCACCTGGCAGGTCGTCAAGTACTACCCCGAGATGCCCAAGGCTGCCTTCCAGGCCTCCGCCGCCGCCGCCATCTTCTCCCTGCCGCCCTTGACCACCGCCCTGCGCTGCACCGGCGAGGACGCGCGCACCGTCATCCGTGCCTTCGTTGAGCACGCGCGCAAGGCCGACCAGCAGCCAGCCTCCCGGCAGGCGCCGGCGGCCCCCCCTGCTCCTGTGGTGGCAGGCGGCGCTAGCGGCTCCACACCGGCGGCGGCAGCGGCGCCACTTCAGCCGTCAGCTGCGCCGTCGGCGCCGCGGCCAGCCTACCTGCCGCTGTCGCTGGCGTTCGCACAGCGAGCGGCGGCTAACGGCGCGGCCTCTGCAGCGGCGCCCGCCGCCACCGCCGCTGCCACGCCGCTCATTCAGCCGCAGCTGACTGCTGCCGTCAACGCGCCGCCGCTGGCGCCGTACCTGCCGGCTGCGCTGCAGAACCGCGCGCCCGTTGCCGCCGCACCCGCAGCTGCAGCCGCTCCTCCTGCTGCCCCCATCGCCCCCGGTGTGCCAGGCGTGGTGCGCCCTGTGATTGTCGGCACCGCCGCCGTCCGCCCGGCAACCGGCACCATCGGGCAGCCGGTCACCGCCGCAGCAGCCGGCGCTGGAGCGATACCTGTGACGCATGCGGGCGCCGCTGCCGCCGCGCCCGCTGTCCGGCCTGTCGTGGTGCAGCCAGCCGCTGCTGCCCCCGCAGCACAGGCCGCCCCTGCGGCCGCGGCCCCTGCCCCGGTTATGGCCGGCATCCGGCCGGTGCTAAGCAGCGGTGTTCGGCCTCTGGCGCCTGGCATGAATATCCGCCCAGCTGGTCCCGCCGGCGCTCCCGGCCAGGCGCCAAGCTTCGCCGGCTTATTCCGCCCGGCGGCGCCCACACCCCCGCCTGCACCCGCGCCCGCACCCCCACCGGCACCCGCGCCCGCACCCGCGCCTGCAGCTGCAGCTGCCCCCTCCTGGACGGAGACTGCGCCGCAGCAGCCGGTGGCCGCCAAGAGGCCGCCCACCAGGCTTGCGTGTCCGCTGTGCCAGGAGCGGCTGGGTAACTGGGCGAAGACCGACTGCGGCCACATGGGGCCCTGCGCCGACTGCTGCCCCACCCTGGAGGACCTCAAGACCAAGTACACGCACTGCGGGCGGTGCGGCAAGCCGGTGGACCTCCAGTTTATGCACAAGGCACACACGTAGCGGGTGTTGGGACAGGGTCGTGGAGGGTGCCGCTGTAGGTCGGAGGAATTGGGTGGCGCTGCGGGCGCCAAGATGTGTAGCAGGGGGTACGTACAAGGGGTCGGCTGGAAATGGTTTGCATGGACAGCGCTAGGCGACAGTGCAGCCGTACGTACGCAAAATGCCGACGGTGTGCGGGGATGCGTATTGGCGTATCATACGGGTGCGAAGCAGAGGCCACGCACCGCTTGTGAGTTCAGCACATTCCTACCCGTCTAAAACAAAGCCGTGCCGTTTCAGCTCATTGTGTTGTGTGGGGTAGGGCCGCAGGCTGCTGTCTTGATGGCATGGGCAGTGCCGATCGTTTTTGCGTGCTGACGGCCGATTGTGTACATGATTATCGCTAGGCATGCACCGGGTGCAGTGCTTTCGCAGGATGGCTGCTGGGTGCGTGAATGGTGAGCGAATGCTAATGGCAACGTGGCGGCATGGCAGGTGTCTGCAGGGTTTGCTTGTGTGCCCCAGCGCAAGTTCGCTGGAGGGGCTGTTCTGCGTGGAACCTGTCGTGGACCGTGAGAAGCGGGGCCTGCGCCCAAGTCGCGTTGTAAGGATTTGTCAGCACAAGAGAGACGCTTTGGTGCGGCAATGGGCCGACAGCATGCTGAGGTTCAAGAACGACGCTTTCAGACACCGGTAGCTTACACGCCTGGTCCTTGCGCGCGGCACTTAAAAAAGCAGAGTCTGCCAGCTCCACACGTCAGGAAGTCCACTGCCCTCTATTCCCCATGCCACCTAACCGCGAGGCTGCTACCATGGGCTGCTGCCGCGCTCTAGACGCCAGGGGCAGCAGCGGCACACCACCCTTCGCCCGCCACACGCTCCGCGCCACCACGTACAGCCCGCACCACGTCACGAAGCCCACAAGAAACAGCCCCCACAGCACCGTCAGCCCCACACCCAGGCCCAACGCGCCCAGCCCGCCTAGCACGCCGCCCTCGCCGCCGCTGCCACCGCCGCTATGTGGCGCTGCTTTGTGTGGCAGCAGGTAGGCCAGCAGCTGATCCAGGTGCGACACGGGTGGACCCAGCTCCGGGAGCTTGAGGCCCTCTGCCAGGGCCGCCCCAATAGGCCAACCGACGTCCCCAGAGCCTGCAGGGGGCAGGTGAGGGAATCAGCGAGTCACGGCGTGTGGTGAGCCCTGCGGAATCAAGACGAGCGTAGGCGGTATTTCCACTGAGGTTATGTCGGTAGCTGTGTGCATGCAGAGCATACACACTTGGAACGTGTCGGCACAAGCGCCTTCTTACCTATGTCGAACTGCTCTGGGTCGAGCTTGAGCCCCTGTGTCAGCAGCTGCGCCACGTACGGCCCCCACATGCAGTACTTCTCCACGTTGATGTGGTGCCCCAGGTGGCTCCACACGCCCTGCCACGGTTGCAGGCAGTGCGCGCGGGCCGCCGCCTTCACGGCGGCGGGCGGCGCGGCAAGGTCCACGCCGAAGAACTTCCACACCACGTAGAAGCCGGCCAACGCAACGTAGCGCCCCTGGAGGACAGCATGGACACAACTGGTCAACGGTGGAGCTGGATTGCAGGTCACGCTCACCAGCACGCTAATGTTCAACAAAATGGGTACGGTCGTACCAGCCCACTGACCTGCAGCGGCTCCTGCTGCCAGCCCAGGATGCAGCTGCTGCTGCTGCCGCTGCACTGTGCCGAGGCGTTGACGGTGCGGTGCACCAACGCGTTGCAGGCCTCCCAGTCGGAGGCGCCCACCAGCGTGACATTGAGCAGCGAGGGCTGCACGCCGTACGTGTGGATGCGGGTGTAGGGCCGGGAATAGCCTGCAGTTTACCAGGGGAGAGCAGTGAGGCCTTGCCGGCACACCCCTACAGACGCAAATAGACGGACTGTTGCTGCATTGCATGCATGAACTTCAGTCACCAGGTTGCCAACGAAGCAAAGCAGCTGCAGTTTGATGAATATGCACACGCACGGGGCGCACGTGCCGTTGCTCACCCTCGTGCATGCACGGATGGCGCACCACGAACCCGTCAGCGGGCGCCGCTGCGGCTGCCGCTCCACCGCCAGACCCGGCCCCCGATCCTGCGCTCAGAGTACCTTCCGTGGCGCCGGCTGCTGCCCCGGCGCCCGTCGCGGCGACGATGGACGTGGCCGTAGCCGCATCTGCCACCGCATCCGCGTGGGCTAGCTTGGCCACACCGGCCGCTGCAAGCCGGCCGCCCTCCTCCCGCGACCCCACACGCACTTGCGTGATAGCACCTCGGAGGCTGGACCCTTCGCCGCCGCTGCTGCTGCTGTCACCTCCGCGTAGGTGAGCGGCATGCACGATGGCAACATCACTGCCTTCTGCGTCCGTGAGGTGCCGTCCCTGAGCGGGCCCGCTAATGGCGGTGCCAACCGTGGCTGCTTCAGTGAGGGCCCCAGCTAAGGAGTCCTCCACAGCGCCAGCAGCATGGTCTTGCCACCGCTTGTCCGGTACGTCCTCCTCTCCCTCCCCTTGCCCTTCTTGCTTCCTTTCCCCGGAGATGCCGGTCACGCAGCCGCCAGTCCATAGGCGGTTGCACTGCGCCCAGCGAGCGGCCTCGGCAGCTGAAGAGCGCACATGGACGTTGGCCGCAGCTGCCGCCTCTGCCAAGGCTCGCCCGAGGCGTCTTACGACAGGCGCCACACTCACACCCGGGTTGGTGCTGGTAGCAGCACCGCCAACAGTGGTGGCGGTGCTGTTGCTGGTAGACGCATTGCTGCTCTCATCCTCAGCTGCCCCCGCGACCTCGGCTATCGCCGTGCGGCGGTCAGCCGCCTTGTCAGCTGCTGCAACGACGCCACCCAGCACCACACCGCCGGACCCCACCGCGCCACTGCTCAACCCCCTTGTCTCTGCTGCCTGCTGCACCCCACCACTTGCAGCCGCAGTCGCTCCCTCCACCTGCTCCTTTCCGCTCGCTGCCCCCTCCACAGCAGCCTTGCCCTCAACAGTCGTGTTTACGGCGGCAGAGCCACCTGCTGCCGGCCCCGCTCCCCCTGTGGCCGCCAGCTGCTCCTTGAGCAGCGTGATGATGCGATCCGAATCCCGCTTTTGCTGCTCCAGTAGCTTCACCTGGTCGTGCAGCAGCCCCGCCGCTGTCGACGCACCCTCGCCTGCTTCCCGGCCGCTCTCCCCACCCGCTCCTGCCCCAGCACCCGCCCCCTTCCTGTCCGGAGCAACACCCGTCGCTGGCCCTGCACCGGAGCTTGCTGCGTCTGTAGCAGACCCCTCCGCCCCGCCTTTCGCCGCCTCCGCGAAAATCGAGCCCACCGCAGATGCCCCTACAGCACTCGCGTCAGCTGCCTGGTGTCCGCTGCTAGAGGTGCCCCCAACGCCCGGAGCGACAGGATCGCCGGCGGCCGCAGACCTCCTGGCCCCTGCATCCTCTTGTGCGGAAGAACCGCCGCCATCCAGCACCTCCCCTGCCCGAGTGATGACGTGCACGCTGTCGTCCTCCGCTGCCGTGGCTGCGAGCGCAGCAGCTGCTGCTGCCGCCGCGGCCACATCTGCAGACTGCAAAGCGCCGCTTGCGCCCGACGAAACCGGCCCTGGCCCCGCTGCCGGCTGTGCAGCCTCTTGCCTGCCGCCACCCGACGAGCTCAGGGTCCTGTTGCTGCCCTGAGCTGCCCCAGACACAGCTACACTTGGGCTTGGTTGCCCTTTGCCCACAGGTGGAGGCGGCGGCGTTGTCGAGGAACGCAGGGTGGGCCTCTGCGGTCGCATCACTTCCGCGTTCGCTGCAGGAACGCCGGCCTGCAACGCCACACCTTCAGCGGCATTTGTGTGCTGCTGCTGCTGTTCTTGCAGCTGCTGCTGCGGCTGCTGGGCTGGCGGCCGGCTTGGGGGCGCCAGCAGGGCCGGCGAGGGTGGCGAGGGCTGGGTGGGCGGGCGCGGAGACGGCGCGGGGGATTGCGGGTGCGGAGGCGGTGGTGGAGGCGGGGGCGGAGGCAGCAGAGTATCCTGCGGTGTGCACCAGACACCACCCGCAAGTCAAGCACTTTGTCGGTCTTTATGACGACTGTACGTCAGGCCACGGCAAGCTGCAGCGCGTGAGGCAGCAGCACATCCGGGGAACGCTAAGACCCCGAAACTACTGGGTCGCAAAATCATAAATGCCAAGCTTGCACACAATGCAGCAACAGCACCATTACCTGCAGCGCGAGGCTGACAGAGCGGTCGAAGGCGTCGTTCAGCCCGTACTTGTGAAAGGTGTGGGTCCGCAAATGGTAGGTGTGGGACCCCAGCACCAGCTGGCGCAGCGGATGGGGGCCAGCAGCGTGCGCTTGGGGGCCCTCGCTCGCAGCATCCCCTGGCGGCTCCAACTCCACGCAGAACGTTGTCTGCAAGGAGACGGCCAGGTCAAGGACTTGCCAACCAATGGCGCGCGGTACCAAACCCTTAGACACACCGTCACACACATTGCTGCGAACAGCACTACCGCTCACCTCCATTGAGGAGCCGCCCATATCGAGGGAGCCCACGGTGCCGCAGGAGCCGCTGATGGGCTCATGCGCCCCGCCCGCTGCAGATGACTCCGTGCTGCTGCTGCTGTCCGTCACACCACCGGCACTTCCCCGAGCTGACACCATCGTGCCGCCACGCCTCCCCATGTCCCCAGCCCCAGAGCCCTGCTGTTCGTGCTCCTGATCATGCTGCCCTGCGTCCAGCAGCTGCCGACCAGTGCTCGCTGCCCCGTCGTGGCCGCGGTGGTGCCCGCCCCAGGCTGCTGCAGCAGCAGCATCCACAGCGGCATCCCGCGCCGCCGCCTCCAAGGACCCCGCCGCCGCTGCATGCTGTTGTGTTTCACGCTGCTGCTCTTCAGCAGCACGCGTCTGACCCGCAGCCCCCGCGTCCAACGTGCCCCGGAGGTAGTTGATGGCCGTCCAGCCGTACACGCCCTCGTCCGTCCCGCTGATGATCTGTGCCCATGCGTCCTGGAACCTGAACAAGCAGCAGCACACAGGTCAGCTACGCGCCGCCACCATGGTCAGGCAATGCGCGGCGGCCCCGACTGCAGCTGCCTGCGCATGCTAAGACTTGGGGCACCTTGGCTACCCACCTGAAGCCTGAACTCCGCAGCACCGCCCGCACGTCCGTCATGAGGACCGCCTGCTTCTCGGCAGGCAGCCGACGCACGCCTGGCGCAAGAGATACAAGAGGACATGGACACATGATGCGAGATGAGGCGCGGTCGCAGGTGATGGGAAGGAAGCGATAAGCGCCCCCACACCGGGTACATCACTTTCCGTGGTGAAAGCTGTGCAGGACACGCAAGGGTGTAGATGCGCCAGTGTTTGGGGCAATGCACGGCCCCAGCCCCAAGTGCGTGGGCAAACACTACTGACTTCGCGTCCGCTACTGCCTCACGTGGCGGGCCCCAGGGGCCCACCTGCCGTCGCGAAGAGGAACAGCGGCACTGCATGGCGGCGGTCCGCGGGGACGACCGCCTTGGCCCAATCCAGCAGGGGCCCTAGGGCCTGCGTCTGGAGCTCAGCCATGCGGCCCGCGAAGGAGTCCAATCCCGGAAGCGTCTCCACCCGGTTGTAGGAGCCTGATGGGTTGGCATGCGTCTAGGTCAGGGCGCAGGGAAACTCACAGCGCTGGCTTGGAGTGGGCTGGGACGTGCTGCACCAGATCACGGCGTGCAGTTGCTCCGGCACCTCCCCTGCTGTCATGGATGCTGTACTATGCACAGCCAGGAGATTGGGTCTCCCTGCCTGATAATGCCGGTTCTGCAAGCTGTTGTGCACCCACTTGTTCCTGGCTTCTTGGGCACCAGGTCAGGTGCTGCCGAGGGTGGTATGAGGTCCAAGATAGGTATCGCCCCTCGCGACCGCGCGTACTTCCATTTGTAGATGTATCTGTATAGTGAAGGGTTGTACCCTTGGGTATTGCAACTTTGGGGAAAGCCGAGCAACATTACCAGACATTCGCGCGCTTACATCCGTGTCCCTGAGGAGCCGCAGTCTATCACCCCTACAAAATGCTCCTGATGGTAGGGCTGCCTTAGCCATACAAGTGAGAGCGCCGAAAGCGCAAGAAAGACGAACCAAGGCCACGTTCGGTGGCATTGTCGACGCTCTTCAGAGCCAGACCAGGCCGTATTGCCTTTACTAGGATTTAGCATTAAGACACTTGCTGTGTTGAGCCCAGCCCTTAGGCAAAACAGTAGTAAGTGACTGCTAAAGTCATTTCCTCCACGTTTCACGTTCCAAGTCCGGTCAAAGCAAGGCCAACATTTACTTAAAAATAATCAGTAGCTGTACAATACATCATGCAATCTTCGCCTGCTGGTGCTAGTCATCAGTTGCAACAGCCCCGCTCGCATGCGCCCACGCATAGGTTATGGGCCTTCGGTCCGTTGGGGTGCGGCTGCAGGCCCACAGCCACTAACCCGCACACACCTAATCTGCACACCTGCATACATGATGGGTGATTTGAACCTGCTCACGCGCCCTCCTCTGCTGAAAACAGCTAGGTGGCTGGAGTACGGCGCCTGGACCTCAGAAGCTGCTGCCACCAGTCGCTACTGCTGCGCTCCTCCTTGAGCTGCTCCACCTCCAACGCGTCCGCCATCACCAGCAGCGCCTCCAGGGTGTACCGCGCATCATTCCCGCCGTTGTGGAGCTTGTGGGCAGGGATGTCCTGCAATGACGAAAAGGGCGGCTGGGAACTTTGCCTAATGGCCAGGAGGGTAGGTATAGGGCAAGTAGGACAGCGACTACGCGCGCAGGGCAGCAGGATAGTCTCTAAGCTGCGAATGGGTGCAGTGCGTAGGCTATTTTACACAGATGGGTGCAAGCGCATGCCGTTGAGCCTCTACCCTCCCGCTACGTTGCCAGGCCCCTTACCAGCATCTTGAGCAGGACACGTAGCCCCACCTGCAAAGAAATTAGCAACAGCGGCACAACAGCGTCAGCAGCTTGCCGGGTTAGCGGACTTTTCACCGGTATCGCAAGGTGGGACAGCATCTGACACGCGAAAGCGACGCAGGCGCGCCTCGATCTGCGAGCAACCACCTTACTGTATCCCATGCCGCCCAGCCAACACCCCGCAGCCGCTCACGGTCATGCGCTCCATGGCGAGAGGAACGGCTCCAGTACCCACGCAGAAATATTCGCGGCCCCATCATGCACTGCCGCCCCAAACAGCACCCGGCAGCCACTCACGTTCATGCGCTCCTTGCCCAGTGCTCCCGCCGTCGCCTCCGCTGCCCAGGCCCACCCCATGTCCGCCGTGTCCACCAAGGCCGTGCCGCGGGGCAGGCCACCCTGTGCCGACGCAGCGGCACCATCCGCCGAGACCTCCTCTCCATCCTCTCCACCGGGCTCTCCGCAGCTGCCGTTGCTGCAGCCGTTGCTGCCGTTCGCCTTGCCAACGCCAGCAGCTGCCGCCGCCGTGCCGCCCATGTTGATCATGGTGGACAGGGCCTTGAGGTCCCCAGCCATGCTGTGGGGGCGGGAAAGCGGTGTAGTGTGTGGGAACGAGATTGGGGTCCGGCGCCTCCGCTTGGACTACACGTGGCCTTGGCTCAGTCAGTGTTATTCATTACACGCTGCTGCTTCGCACTGACTTCTGCCGAATGGCACGTTTCAGGCGACTGCACGCTGCTCGCGTGCACTGCCTTACTGTGACACATGCTCACATGGCCTTACGGCCCGTGTAATGATTGTACCTGAGCAACATGCACGTGCAGGTACACTGTCACGGAATGCAGGCACAAGGCGCTCACCCGTGCCCCACGAGCAGGAGTTGCACGGGCGGCATGGGCGGCGGAAGCGTGGCCGCCTCTGCGCCTTGCTCCCCGTCCGCAAGCCCACCATCAGCGCCTTCCTGTTGCTGCTGCCCCGCCTGCTGCCCCTCTTCCTGCTGCCCCTGCTGCTCCTGTCCCACACCCCGCTGCGCCGCCCAGTGCTGCTCCCACCGCCTCCTGCCGTGGTGGTGCATGTCGTCCAGCAGCATGGCCGCCCCTTGAGCAAGGGAGCCCCAGGCGCTGTCGCCGAACAGGAAGGCGTCCTTGTGGTCCGGCACGTGCACGCGGTTGCGCAGGTGCTCGTACTCGGACACGATGAAGTGCCTGGGCGACGAAGGAGCGGAGTACGGCGTGTGGCGTACGGCGGGTGACGAGTGGCAACGACCAGGACTAGGCAAGGGATGAGGGCTTCGTGCCGGCGGCCAGGTCTGCCGTGCGTGATGTAGCGAGCCCAGCGCGTGACAAAGGTGCAAAGGATACAGGTAGGATACACGCCAACCACGGTGTGGGACTTAGCGCAGCCCTAGAGGCTGTCCTTGGTGGCCTCGCAAGCCGCTCACCTGGACACCAGCTGTCGCGAGAGGTTGTCCCACAGCGTCCAGCCCACCTCCGTGATCTTGCTGTTGTCGTGCTCCCAGAACTCCATGTCCTGGTGCAAGCGGAGGCACAGAGGCACGGTGGCAGAGGGCATTATGCCGCAGCGCAGGACAAGTCTAGCGCACTGCGCAAGCAGGCACAAGGTCCGATGTGGCAGCTCAAGAGCCATCCCTCCTACATTGTGCATAACTGTGACGTAATCACCACAATAGGACCAAGGCATTATGCCTTGCTCCAAGCGAAGTGCACACGCGCCCGTAAACCACGGCCAGTATGGCACCTTTGCTCACCAGGCTGCAGCACACCACCAGCGCGTCGCGTCCGCTGGAGCAGCCCCCGCCCTGCGCCCGCCCGCCCCTCCCCGCCGCTGCACCATCGCCGCCCGCACCCAGCCTGCTCCCTGGCGCAGCGCTCATGCCAGGGCTCGCACCCAGGCCCAGGCCAAGGGACAGCCCCAGGGCCGCTGCCGACACGGCATCTTCGCCTTCGTCTAAATCCACGTAATCAGCCTCCTCCGCGTCGCGTGCGAAGCGAGGGGTGCCAGGGGGCCAAGGTGTGGATGCCACGCCGGGTGTGGGCGCTGGGGAGGTGGCGCACGAGGTCGACACGGTCCCGGGCCCGGTGGCTATCCCGGAGCACGGCGACGGCCCCACATCCTCTTGCTGCAGCCGCGCCAGCTCCCTCAGCCGGGGGATTGGCAACCCGTTGCACGACGCGTCCCCTACGCGCCCCATGGCGCACGTGCCACTCCCCTGCACACTGTCCTGCTGCTGCTGCTCAGTGCGTGCAGAAGGCAGCTCCTCATTGCCGCTTCCTAGCCCCGAGGCCATGTCTGACAGGGATCCAATTGACTGTGTCGGCACGGGGTGCGACAGCACCAGCTGCTCCTCCCCGGGGGCTGTGGGCAGCAGCTGGGAGTCCTCGTCTGACGGGCTGGCGTCGCCGGGGGTGGGAGCCTCTAGGCCGCTGCCTGAGAGGAGCTCGGGGCGCAGGGGTAGTACCCATGCGCGCACGCGGCGAAGCAGCGAAGCCACACCAGCCAGCTGCTGGCCTTGCTTGTGGGCGCGGTGTGAGCGCTTGATCTCACGGAACAGCGCCTTGACATCAGCTTCCGCTGGAGGCAGGAAGGTGTTGTGGTAGAGGCAAGTAAGGCTTGGGCACATATAATACTCGGGAAGTAAAAGGTTGGCGGCGTACCGGTAATTGGGGTATGGCACATTGCGACCAGGTGTGGAGGAGTGCAGGGCACAGGTGCAGAGCTTAGGGTTTCATGACCCGCGGGACATTCGACGTGCTGGTGCCACTTACTGTGCACATACTCCAGCGAGACCAGGTCCTCGACGTTCTCTATGCGCAACGCTGGTGCGAGGACCTCTTGTCCTCCCGCGAAGCGAAACGCCCGCCCAGCCAGCTCGGCGGCAACACGAGCGCATGTTGCTTCGGTGCAGTATATCCCGCGACGCCTGGAAGGCATATGTGTCCCTACATTCCAGCAACGCCAGCTGGTGTTGAGGACATGATAGGGCAGGAATGAGCCCGACCAAAGCCAGGACATAACAACGACTTGCCAAGCCATAGCTCCGAAGAGAAGAGAGGCAGAAATACTGCGCCCTTGAAGAATGCCGCAACTGCTCGCTGGTATTCGGGCACCTGACATGCCTTTCCCCAGGCACTTTCCAAGTAGCTCATGCTGACGAGTCGCGCCGGTCCGGCGCCATTATGGTTGGTGCCCATCCTGCATATGCAATCGTCTTAGCAGTCTGAATGACTGTTGTTGGCCGCTTGCTGGGAGTACCGTAGGAACGCAATGCCTGTATCAGGGAAGGATCACGTCAGCGCAACGAATCACGTACACGCCCATCCACACGCAGACGTGCGAGCATACATGCACGGCTCTGTCGGTTGCGACGTGTATTCTGTGAGACTGGGCAGCCACATACGCAAAGTGGTGAAGTCAGGGGGGCTGGTGCAGCAGCCCGCGAAAGCTGGACAGCATGTGTGCGGTACGGCCAGGGTACGGCCCAGCGTTGTGCATAAGTGCATTACAAGTGAAACCCCGTGTCCTTGATTGCCGGGACCAGCTCTGTTCCCGAGTGGGACGGGGCTGAGCTCTGGAAGGGGACCAAAACTGTAAATCTATACAAGTGCCTTGTAGCCAGGTCAGCGGCCCTCTTGGCCTGCTCCTGGCTCCTGTAGGCGGATGCACTGCTGAACTACCCCGCCAACCATCTTTTCGCTGCTTTGCAATCTGTTGGCTTACCTGGAAACTGGAAGGTGCGGTCAGTGGGGTGCAGTACTGTTTTTGCTGCTGCCCATCCAGTGTCGCACCTGTGCATATGCGAAGTAAATGTGGCTCCTGTACCGCCCTTGGCTGCCCTCCTGGATATTCCCTGAGAGCTTGCCACCAGTTGCCATGTACGTGCTTAGGTGGCCTGGTGTAGGATGCATAGGTTGCACATATGGACAATGGATCGAGCACGGATACCCTTGAACCCTCGGTTCGTATACGGGTAGTTGCATTGGGGCGCAAGCACCCGCACAATGTAACAAACTTACTTATGTACGTGCTTGATGTTTGGCCTTGTGGAGAAGTTATACGGCATTCTCAGATGTAAAGCATGCAGGCTACGCAGCTGCAGCGCTCTTCCCTCGCAAGTTGAGGTGTGGTTGGCTGGCTGGATAGGTTGCTGCACGACCTTTACGTACCACTTGTCACCCCCTGAGACAAAAGAGTAGCTCCGTTTGTACGCATACGATGGGTCTTCCCCACGAGCGCATAGCTGGGGAAACGTCTGTGCGGATTGCTAGGCTGGTCGTGTCAACAGATCATGCCGTACGGCCCACACCCCTCGCCCAGCCGTCCGAAGGCCGTGCCTGTGATATTTGCGTTGCCTTAGCTTTCAACACGCCAGACCCAAAGGGCTGCAGCTATGCGTCGAAATGCGCTTACAGACCGTAGAAGATGAATGGTTTAATGCGTTATTCAAACCTCCGTATTGTTCTACCACATCAGCCGGACGACCGGGAAACATCAGACGGCTCGTACCGCCGCCTGCGAGCACGAAACATGCGGCCCGCACCAAACTCCACAAACAACCCGTCATTCTTGGTCATTTAGTCCTTCAGTACAGCCCCACGTCAAGTATTGATGCCTGCCTGCCCTACTAATACATTCACAGGAGTGCAGAGCAGCTGCCGTACTGCCCGTACACCGCTCGCTTCCCTCGATCCTCTTCGCCCAAGCCCTAAAGATCCCAGTCGCTCCAACATTAAACAAGAAACAAAATCTGTACGAGTCAGGCAAGCAACGCCCGCAAACATACCGGTACCGACACAATACTACGGCACCCGCTCAAGAGGGCTCGGCGTCGGACGTACAGCACCGCGCCTCCGTGCCCAGCGCGGGTAAGTCAATGCTGGACCAGCCACGCGGGAAAATGCAGTCCCTCCCGCCCCGCCCTCACTTTCGCCTGCCTCCAGCAGGCTATCTGCACACGGCTGTGAACTGCAACACCGCCCACGTTCCCCCAAACCCCCCGGGTGCCCTACCAACCGACACCATACGCCCCTACCCACCTTCTACCAACCCCTCCGACCTGCACCTTCTCGGCTGCAGGTTCAGTTCAGCCGCGCCTGTGCAATCACTCCGCTGCAGAGACTCCTTGTGCCTCTGTCAACTGGAAGAACCCCTCCCGATTCCAAGGATTTCCGCCGCAGCCCAGCAGTGCGCCGCCTGCAGTCCGGCATGCGCATGCAATGGTGCATCTGCCCCCTGCCGCGACTGCAGCGCAGCCATGCGTAACGAATGCTGCTTGACGGGATCACGATGAGGAGAGCTGTCGGCACAGAAGCCGAGTGCTCCCACGCCTCCTCCCCGCCCTGGCCGCTCTCCGCTCAGTGCCGCAGCATGTCGATGGGGAACACGTCGTGCCCCTCGGGGTACAGCACTGTGGGGAATAAACGTCGGGCAGGCGAGTCCACCACCAATAAGTAATCTGAAGTCCAGTGGTCGGACAAGGACGAGCATGGCACCACCGTGACGCTCATGCACAGAACGGATCGAGCACCGGCATGAGGGCAAGGGTACAGCCCGTATGCCGCCCACAAGCCTGCAGATGTGCAGAAGTTACCGGCCCGTCGCGTGCGGTACTGCTGCACATCGCAATCGCCGAGACCTGGCACTGCAATGAAGTTGCCAAAGTAGGGCATTCGTCTTGCCCAGCCCTAAATTGCCACACAGGGTTCCCATTGCCTCACCTTGCGTCTTGCCCTCCAGGTACTTGTTGATCATGCGCGTGGTGCTGTAGTTGAAGCCGTCGCCCGGCAGCACCTTGCGGTCCCGCGTGCGGGCGCTGTTCATGGTGGTGCGCACCTGCACGGTTCAGCAGCACCATACACACGCTAACGGTAAACAGTAATCCGTAATCGCCCCAGAAACATCACGACCCGCACGCACCCGCAAAACCGCTTGAGCCTCGCCGCAGCGCCAACCGGCACGTAGTCCTGCTGTCCGCGTTGCAACATAAGCCCAGCAGCCGCTTCTTTCCACTCGCCCTCTGCCCCCCGCCTCACAATGGCACGCACCTTGGACGCCAGCACCTTGCCCAGCTCCACGCCCCACTGGTCGAACGAGTTGATGTTCCAGATGAAGCCCTGCACGGCCACGCGGTGCTCGTACATGGCCAGCAGCTGGCCCAGCGTGTAGGCGGTGCAGCTGGGCATCATGATGGACATGGAGGGGCGGTTGCCGGTGAAGGTCTTGTGCGGGATGAGGTAGTCGGGCACGTTCTCGCTGCGCAGCTGCTCCGGCGGCTTGCCGTACGCCAGCGCGTCGGCCTGCAAACGGAGCAACGAGAAACGTTAGTTCGGTTGGAGAGCAGCTGCTACACGATGGCCTCAGCCATGCCCGCCGCGCCGAGGTCGTCACGCTCCGAAAAGCGGCGTTCCCGGGTCCTGCAATTCTGCCACACCATGGCAACACCGCCTCGCGCTCTTGCCCACCTGCGCAAAGAAGTTGCACATGAGCTCGTCGTGGTTGGACACCACCTCGCCCTTCAGGTACACCGACTGCTGCGAGCGCACGATGCCGATGAACTCGCAGGGGATGACGCGGCCCTGGTGGATGAGCTGGTAGAACGAGTGCTGCCCGTTGGTGCCGGGCTCACCTGCAGGCGGACATGGCACAGCGGCAGACGCGTTTGGCAGGCTGCACCCATAGCGTTATCACCACTGCAGGTCTGCCTGCATGCTGTCTGTGCTATAGCGTATATGATCAGCAATGTAATGTCCGCCCCCGTCCCGCCCGCTCACCGAAGTCGATCTCGCCCGTCTCGTAGGGCAGCGGCACGCCGTTGATGTCCACGCCCTTGCCGTTGGACTCCATGTCCACCTGCTGAATGTGGGGCGCGAACTTGGACAGCGCCTGCGATCAGAGGGACGAACACGGTCAGTCAGTTTAGATGCATTCGGGATCATGTCGCGCAGCCATGGAACTCCTCCACTCAGCGGAGCTGGCCCCATGCGCGGCCCAATTGACCCTGCATTTCGCCTGGACACTAGGTACGGCGCTCACCTGGCAGTAGGGCAGGATGGCCTTGGCCCCGTAGCCCAGGAAGGACACGTTCCACACGGACAGCAGGCCGATGAGCACCGGCAGGTTGTCCGAGTAGGGCTGGTTCTTAAAGTGCTCGTCCATGTTGTTGGCGCCCGCCAGGAACTCCTGCGCACCAGGAAGGTGGCGGGCAGTCGTAAGCACGGACCTTTGCAGCCAAGACACCCGAGCTGGAGATGGGGGGGCACGCGTCTCGCTTCGCCCCTCTCCTGTACACCTTTCCTGGGGCGTGCTTACCCCGTACCAGGCCCCTTATGCCCTCAACAATACAGCATCCGTGACTTCCGCTTGTGCATGCAAGCATTGCTTCCACACGTCATTCCTCAGCCAGCCGTGCCCTGCTTGTCCGCAAATGCTATCCCCTCAAGGCAACCGACAGTCCTGCATCACCGCAGTGTCACGTCGCGTGCATCCCCCCCCCCCCCCCCCCCCCCTTCCTCCCCCCCCCCAGTAGGCCGAAGCCGCCCGCACCGCCCACCGCACGGGTCCCCCC
>VFQN01001666.1_pt1 | contig 36349 bp, 32 predicted proteins | sample 3512371 | NCBI WGS metagenome assembly VFQN01 (sample SAMN10412370, study PRJNA504923) | tailings metagenome | isolation source: Replicate 2 from Balatoc abandoned mine | place: Philippines: Itogon, Benguet | collected 2017-08-28
GCATGCAGTGCCAACCCTCCCTCGCCGACCCCCAACGCACGTGCAATCGACCCGATAGGTACAATCGACCCGATAGGTACAGAGGCCTGGAAGCTCTACTCACCACTAGCCAGGGTACCAGTCGTTAGCGTAATGGACAGGAATGTCTTGGTGTCGTCCAGGGCGAGAGTGCAGCCGCCAGAAGTCTTGTCATTGACACCGTTCTTGACGCTGACCACTTCTTTGCACACGGCAGAGGCGGACAGAGTGCTCGGGTACGGCAGCGTGACCATGAGGGCGTTGTTGGCGATGGCGGTGGCAGCGCCTGTGGACAGCCAGCCGGGCAGGATGGCCATGCTGGTCGCAGCGTAGTTGAGCGAACCTGTGCTCGTCTTAACGCCGCCCTGGCTCGCCTTGATGACCAGCGTGTCGCCGGGTGCAAGCTTCTCATTGCCGTTCAGCACCACCGTGACAGTATCGTAGTCAGTGTTGCTGGCGCTGGAAGAGATAGCACACGTGCTGATGGTGCGAGCTGCGCCACTAGCCGGCTTCACCTCCAACGCGTCGCTGCAAGGGCTGATGGCAGCGTCGTTCGAAATCAAGTACGGCACTGTTACTTTGACGCTGTTATCGGCGTTGGAGATGGCGGAGGTGATGTAGCCGGGGACCACGCTTGCAGCTGAGGGACTGAGCGGCGCAAAGGGTGCACCGGTGCCGCTGGTGCCGACCACCAGCAGCTTCTGGTCCGACTTGAACTGTACGGTGGTGGTGCCCGGGGTGTACGTGCTGGTGCTCGAGAAGGTCACGATCAGGCTGGAAGGAGGGTTGCTGAGGACGCAGCTGCCGATGGTGGGGCTCCCGCCGATGGTGAGGATGGTGCCGCACTCTGTGAAGGTGATAGAGGTCTTGGTGAAGGAGCAGTTGACGGGCAGGTTGATGGAGATCTGGGTTGAGTTGAGCGCGACGGCGGATACGAGCCAGCCGGCGGTGACGGGCGTGGCCGTGGCGGCCGGGGTGTGGGGCTCGTTGGAGCCTGACACGCGAAGCTGCGTCTGGCCGGCCTTGAGACGGATGGTGTCACCTGCAAAGCACAGTAAAGTGCATAGTGTGAACACAGTTGCAGAGGGAACATCAAGCGTGGTACACAGCTGCAACGGTGAAGCGCAGCTGGAGTTCGTACGGCCGGGCAGGGGAAGACAGGAACGACGGAACACAGAATGGCCGCACACGGGCCCACGTACCGGGGGCGTACGGTTCCTCAGCAGCCAGAGTAACAGTGAGGACGTTGTTAGCCAGCGCGCAGCTGGCCACCGCCCTCGGGGAGCCCTCAACACCGAGCGCCAGCACCTCCACAATGTCGTTGCATGCGCTGGCAGTGCTCCAGGATGCTGTGGCCAAGCCACCCGAGTTTGTGTCGAAGGGGAAGGCCAGCTCGACCTTGTTGTTCGCCGGCCGAGCAATGGCGGACGTCACGTACCCAACAGAAATTTTGATGTTGCCCGAGGCAACCCCGTACAGGGGCCCGTTCGCGTCGGTGCCAGCCCTGAACACCTTCTGACCGTTTGTCGCCGTGATGACATTCAGTTGGTCGCCTGCAGGGGTGACGGCCGCGGGGTTGGGAAAAGGGTTAATACCTGGTATCGTTAAGCGCCAAGCCCTTCTTCTAAAATTTAAGTAACGGTGCACACGCACCAATAGCAGGAGAAGCGAAGAAAGCGGTGGGAGGGGGGCGGGGAAGCAAGCGGAGATTATGCAGTGCTACATACGCCACAAGGCCGCATGGCCACAAGGCCAACTCGCACTTACCAGCGGTGTAAGCCCCCGTCTCCAGCTTGATAGTGAGCTGGTTGCCGCTGATGGTGCATGCGCCTGCGCCAGCCTTCAGCGCGTAATTCACCTTAGCCCCATTGGACGAATCGAAGAAAGACAGGGCGGTCAGACACTGCGTGTTGGTGAGGGTGGTGGTGGGGGCGCCGCTGACATTGAAGATGCTGTTGGCTGCGGGCAGGGTGACCACGATGGTGTCGCCTTGGGTCAGGACGGCCTTGGTGATGAGGGGCGTAATGACCAGGGCCTCGGTCAGGGACTTGTAGGCGGGGGCAGAGGAGGAGGAGCCCGCGCGCAACACAGCGTCGGTTGCGGTGTCCTTGAAGTTGAAGGTGTCGCCTGCAGCACAAAAAATGCCGTAAATACCGTAAAACACTAGGCCCAATGCTACCATGGATGGCTTGAGCTGACGGGTACCGGTGTACCACCGGTGCGCCAACTGGGATGGGTGCACAGGGAGCTGTGTTCCTAGCTTGCAACCCTCCGTTACGTGTCCCGCGTCAGCGTGTCCCCCGTCCCAGGCCCCACCTGCAGCGTACACGTCCGTGCCGTTGCCCATGAGCTTGATGGTGAGCACGGGGGTGACCAGGATGCACGACGCGATGGCCTTGCTCTTCACGTCCGCAAACTCCGAACACTGGGCGCCCGTCAGCGTGCCGGTGATGGGGGCACCGCTCTTGCTGTACACGCCGCTGGGAAATGGCAGCTTCACGACAATAGTGTCGGCGGCGGTGGCCTCGGCACTGGCCACGTAGCTGGGGTCGATGGTGATGCCGGAGCCGTAGGGCTGGTAGGCGGGGCCGGTCTTGCCGCTGCCCGCAAGCATGGAAGCCCGGGGGGTCGACCCGCTGGCCACGCTGATCGTCTGGCCTGCGGACGCGTAAGGGTAAAAACAGGTAGGAGGGTCAACAAACAGCGTGAGGCAGGAGAGATGTCAGGCCGGGGTTGCGTGCATACAGCGGGCACAGACGGCTTGTTGGGCGGATATATAAGGTGGTAGTGCCGACAGATACTCACCGGGGGTGTACTGGGTGCTGGCATCCAGGGTGACCCGCAGCGTCCGGAAGGTGGGGTTGGCGTTGTAGTTGAATTCGCAGCTCTTGGTGGCCGCCAGTGTCGCGCTAGACACGGCGAGGACTTGGTCACACGCCGCCTTGTCCAGGAACAGGGGCTGCGTAGTGCCGTCCGAGGCGAGGAAGCTGCTGGCTACTGGCAGGCTGACCAGGAGCGTGGTGGCGGAGGTAGCCTTGGCGGAGATGATGGTGGGCTTGATGGTGGCGGGGGTGGCGAGCGGCGTGTAGCCCCTGCTGCCCGCGGACAGCACGTTGTCCGCGTCCTCGGGGAGGGGCAGGACGTTGATGCGGTCGCCAGCGCTGTAGGTGCTGGACAGGGTGATGGTCATGGCGCTGCCGCTGACCGAGCAGGAGGCGATGGCGCCAGAGTTGGCAGAGTCGCCGGAACTGCTGAAGATGCCGACGGCGCTGTTGCACGCCTCGGCGGTGAGCGGGCTCGGGGTGGTGGTGGTGAAGGCGGGCAGGGTGACGGACAGGGTGTTGGCGGCGGTGGTGTAGGTGTCACCGACGGATGGGAGGATGGGGAGGGAGTCCTTGGGGCCGTAGGTGGTGCCCTGGCCTGCGCTAGAGGGGTGGACGATGCGGATAATGGACTGGGACAGGCTGGAGATGTCGATCCGGTCAGAGGAGGCGTAGTTGGTGTCCAGAGTGAGGGTGAGGGTGGTGCTGTTGGCGGGCAGCTCGCAGCTGGTGACGGTCTTGGCTGTGTTGCTTCCCGTGATGCTGATTGCGCTGCCGCAGCTGGTGGTGGATAGCTCGGAGGACAGCGGTAGGCGGACAACCACCTTGCGGGTGCCCACGGCGGTTGCGGACAGCAGCACGGGGCGGATGGTGACGGGGGAGGTGCGGTTCAGGTACTTGGGGCCGCTGTCGGTGGTGAGGGCGGACAGCAGGGACTGGCCAGGGGCCATGTTGAGGGTGTCGCCTGCAGGGAAGAGGTGCATGAGGACATGGTGTAAGCGCTCTGTACCGGTATGCAATGCATCCCGTCCATAGGCGCGTGTTTGGTGGATGGAAAGTAACGCCAACGAAACGTGCCGCACGGCACATGGCCCAGTGACGCTGTGGATCAGACAGGATGCGCCGGCCTTTGAACGCTAACCCACCTGACTCGAAGACGCTGCTGCTGAGCGTGAGGGTGACGTCCAGGCCGTCGTCGCTCAGCTCACACGTGGCGAACGGGTCGCCACGTGCCGTGCCGTTGGCACGTGCCATGGTAAACACGCTGTTGCAGCTGGACTGGAAGCCACTGCTGGAGGCTGCCCGCACAGACAGGCGGCCAATGATGGTGGTGGAGGAGGTGAGGTAGGCGCTGGTAAGCTCCGCACGGGTGACGGAGATGGCGGTGGTGAGGGGCACAAGTGCGGGGCTGTCGTTGGCACCAGAGCCCGCGGCCACGAGCACCTGCTGGTCGGCCTTGATGTTGACGGACGTGCCTGTGGTTGACGGTAGCGTACATGAAATAGGTGCCAGCGTTACTGGGTATGGAAGGCGGCCACAGCAGGCACGACGAACAGCACCGCGTATCTAGCCTGTCTCTCACCTGTACATGTGCGGCGGCGTAAGGCAGGTGAACCACATGACGGCCCCAAACCCACCTGCGCTGACGGTGTCGGCAGTCTTGAGGCCGAAGGTAATGGCCCGGCCGTCCGCACTGAGCGTGCAGTTGTTGAACAGGTCGTTGCTGCCGATCTCCAGCATGGAGTTGCACACCGAGGCGTTGAAGGCCTTGGCGGGCGCCGACAGGGTGACGTACAGGCTGCTGCCGTCCACCATGGTGGCGGCGGTGATGGTGGGCCGGATGGCGACGTTGCGGGGGCCGGGGACGTACATCGCACCGCTGCCGCCAGTAAAGAAGGCGTTGTTGGGACGGATGTTCAGCGAGTCGCCTGCGGGTAATTACGGCGGGAGAGCACTATGTGACAGCCGCAAGACAGAAGTGTGCGTGCACCTCATGCTGCCGCTCCAAACGTTTACACAGTGCAATGCCAAGTGCAGGCTCTCCACTAACCATGCACCCTGCATTTGACCCTGCCAAGTGCAGGCTCTCCTCCACTAACCATGCACCCTGCATCTACAGCCCGGTATCCTTGCCCTAGAACCTGCGCCTCCTCACCAGCGGTGTAGGTGCTCTGTGACGCCAGCGTCAGGATGACGTAGTAGGTGTAGGTCTGGCTGGAGGAGTCGAAGGTCGAGGTATCGTCACAGTCGGAAAACGGAGACGACTTGGAGGTGTTGGACGCAGACAGTAGGTCAAATGCTGCGTTGCAAATAGAGGCATTGAGGTTGCCATTGTAGTTGGTGAAGCGCCCGTAGAAGGGCAGTGTCACCCGGACGGTGTCAGAGCTAGTCAGCACCGCAGAAGTGGCCGATGTGAGCGTGGGGTTAATGGTGGTCGTACGGAAACCGTACGACACGGTGCCGACGGTCAGGCGGTTGTTGGAGGACTGGGGGGTGATGATGTCGCCAACGGAGTAGCTGGAGGCCGAGGTGAGGTTGAAGGTGAGGGTGGTGTTGGTGGCGTCCAGGCGGCAGCTGGCAAAGGGCGATGACTTGGCATTCTCGGTGTTGCCGCTGGAGGGCAGCAGGAAAAACGCGGCGTTGCAGTCGGTGCCGGCGGCCAGGGTGCTGGGCACGGGCAGCGTCACCACGATGCTGGCGTCGCTGACCAGGACGGCGGAGGAGAAGACGGGGGTGATGCTAATTGCCGCACGGGGTGCCGGGACGTACGCGGGGCCCAGGGTGACGGAGCGACCGCCGCGGAGCTGCCACTGGTTAGCCACCACGTTGATGGTATCGCCGGCAGCGAAGGCGGCGGAGGGTGCGAGGGTGACGGCGACCATCGTGCGGTCGGTGGTGAGGGAGCAGGAGGCGATGGGCTTGGCGGAGGCGGGGCTGGTGACGTTGAAGGGCAGGATGAGGAAGGTGCGGGCGCAGTCGGCGGGGGTGAAGGCGGCGGGCAGGACGGAGGCAACGGGCAGCTGCACGTGGATGGTGGAGGCGGACACCAGGAAAGCGGCCACCAGGGTGGGCAGCACGGGCACGGCGCGGGGCACGTAGGCGGTGGTGCCGACCACCAGCGAGCTCTGGCCGCTCTTGACGTTGAGCACGTCGCCTGCGTGCATTTGAGTAACAGGTGGGGGATGAGCGTGATGCCATGATGCGCACGGCTGCTGTACGGCAAGGACCAGTCAAACAGCAAGTCAGCCCCTAAGCCTTCGGCTCTGCCCACTACACGCACTTCTACTGTCGTTTTTTTCATGCGGCCAGGACCAAGACAGTACTGACGCACAAGCCACAACTATGGGAGGACTGTCTTCGAGGCGTGGGCAGGAGCAAGTGATATAGCGTTGCTGCTTCGGTACCCACCGGCGGTGTAGGACGAGGAGAAGAGCGTGAGCGTCATGCTGAGGCCGTTGGCGGCAATGGTGCAGGACTCAAAGGGTGAGGACTTGGCAGCGGACAGGCCCACGCCGCGCAGCTCAAAGATGGCGTTGCAGGCGGCCTGGTCCAAGGTGCCGCCAGCAGTGCTGGCCACGGGCAGGGTCACTTGGATGGTGGTGGCGGAAGTGAGGGTGGCTCCCAGGATGGTGGGCTGGATGGTGAGGCCGGTGGACAGGGCGGTGAAGAGGGGGCCGGTAGCGCTGAAGGCCTTCAGGGCGGTCTGGTTGCCCCGGACGTTGATGCGCATGCCTGGAGGGCGGGAAGGCAGACGCGGAAGGCAGAAAGCACCGTGTGTAAGTGTAGGAGCGACGAGAAAGCGACGGATGCGCCATTGGCGTCCTACCCAGTTCAGCAGGGAGCAGTCTGAGCCGTGTGCACAGTGCTGCGCCAGTCAAGCCACGCACGGCACCAAGCGCTCTGCTGGTATGGAAGCGCGCTAGTACACAAAGCACTCACCGCCGGCGAAGGAGGTGCCGTTGGCGAAGGTGGCGATGACGGACATCTTGTCAGCGGCCACCACGCAGCCGCTGAAGGGCGCGGCGGGGACGGTGCCGTTGCTGAGGCGCAGCTCAAAGACGGCGTTGCAGGCGCCGTCCTCCAGAGGCGCAACCGGCGCAGCGGTGCCGATGGTCACGGTGGTGGCTGAGGTCAGCGACACAGAGTAGATGGTGGGCGCAACCGCCAGCCCGACGGCCGAACGCGCGTACGGCGCTGTGTCGTACACCAGGTTGGTCTGCCCGTCCACAATGTTAACGGTGTCGCCCTGCTCCAGGAGGCTGGGCCCCTTGAGCGTGAGGGTGGCGGTGTCGGAGGAGAAGGTGCAGGAGGCGAAGGGCTCGGGCTTGGCGGCCGCTGCGCCTGGGCCTCGGATCTCAAAGGTGGAGGCGCAGATGGAGGCGTTCATGGCGAAGCCGCCCGGGGTGGCGAAGGGCAGCTTCACGGAGAGGACCCCCGGCGCTGTGAGGGTGGCGGAGGTGAGCACGGGCAGCACCGGCAGGAGGGAGGCCAGCGGCTGCAGGCGCACGCTAGTGTTGCCGGCGTCCAGCAGCACGGACTGGTTGACCCGGATGTTGACCTGGTCGCCTGAGGGGAGGAGGGGCAGAGGGGGGGGGGGGGGGAGGGACGGAGGGCGGGTTAGCTAAGTGCGGAAATGGAAGCGATGGCAGTGCGGTGGGTGGCGTGCTGAGGTGCCTTTGTTTCTTGCTGTCCACGCCGAGAGCACAAGAGGAACCCCCGCGTGTGAGACATGCCCGTTGTCCGCTTCCCCTTGCGATCTCGCAGGACTACCCCAGCGAGCATTGGGCCCGTTGCCCTTGCCCGGCCCCGCCCAAGGCCGCCGGCCCAGCCCAGATCCCCATTCCTTCCCCCCAGGGCTACTCCCAAAGCACCCGTTGCCACTCGCTTTAAGACTGCTGTGGCCTAAAGGTTGACATGCCTTCGCAGAGGTCCAACTGACCAGCTGCCTTGTCAACCAACATGCCCATTCCTCCCCACGCTCACCCCCAGCGTAGGACACCCCAGCAGCAAGGGTCAGCGTCACGCGTGCGCCGGAGACGCTGCAGTTCGAGAAGGGCGCCGCACCGCCCTTGGTGTTGTTGTCCCGCCCATAGTAAGCAAATGCTGGTCGGCAATCGCCATTTGTCACGCTGCTACTGAGTGCAACGTTGTTTGAGAGAGTGACTGATAGCTGGCTTGAGCCGACAAAGTACGCTGCGGTTGGCGCGGACGCCTGGGCCGCTGCTCTGGACGCCGCGATCAGAACTAGAGCTAGGGGTAGCAGCACTCCTGCCCGGCAGAGGCGTTGCCTCGCCATCACGACTACGCGTCCGATACTGTCTTAGTGCTTGGTTGGGCAAGTGCGCATGAGATTGTGGCAATACTCGTAATCAAGATATTGCTTTTGTTTGTAAGTGTCCTTTCTTATGCACAAGGTCAGCAGTTGCTCGTTTGCGTAGGTATTATGAGCTTCCGAGTGTTCGTCCTTTGTGCTGCTGAGCTGTTGGTGTTACGGAACGGATACAGAAGCGCTGTGTGTATTGTGGTTAAACCTATTCCTTGCTAGGGGCCGCGGATGCAGATTGCAGGGAACGGAAGCAAGGGTGCCATCTCAGGGGAGGACGCATGTGTAAGACCTTCGAGTGCTGAGGACACATCGAACGCTTACCATGGCTCGAAGTGTGAGGCTCGAAGGAGTACCACACAAAAACTACGAACCACTTCGAAGCCCTTGAAGCAAAAAACAAAATTTATGCTACGCAAACCGAAAGAACAAGCCTTGAGGGCTACACCCATAATTGTTGCATGAGCTCACACAAGTCGAAGGGGGGCCTTAGACACCATAGGGCTCTAATAGGTGAGTGCACAGCTCCTAGTATAATAATCTCTACAACACAACTGCAATTGTTATCAAAAACCCAGCCGGTTTGCACTGGTAATGGAACCCTAAGCCGGATAAGCTTGCTTCGAAGGACGGCATTGGAGTCTAAGTTAAGACACACGGGCGAGGCGGGCCGTGCCTCTGCAGTTGACAGTGCTTGCATTTGCCCCTGAGCTAAACTGATGCATGGCGGTTATTAAGTGATAAGGAAAGCTGCCTGTGTGCCCTTGCGAAATTTGCGCCCGCCACAGAGCTCCCTACATTACGACAATAAAGCCATAATATGGGTTCAACCTCGGGACAAAGAGGCGCAGGAGGACATTACATACTGTACTCCTAATAAGTGCCCGCTGTGCTCTCGCATGTATATGCTGTGGACATTTGCTAGGAGGCTTAAATGGTGCTCAATGCTTTTTGGGGGGAGCAGTTAAAAAGGCACTTAGCGCTGTCGTTTTCTGCCTCGAGCCGTCCTGCGGTGTGTTGTAAGCAGGTAGTAGCAGTGCACCAAATAAAGATATATAGCTCGAGCGCTCCTTGTGCGCGCCGGCGGTCGAACAAATTACTAGCCGGCTGCTGCGTGCGGCCTAGCGGTCTGGTCGTTAGTGCCCACGCCCTGGTCATTGTGCAGTATTCATAAATAGAACAAGTTCTGCAAGCAAGGTCGCAACCGGGGGAATCCCCCGGCCTCCCCCCGTGGTCGCAACGCTTTGAATTGTCAACACGGCTCCTTACGACTTGACCAGAGACGTGAGCAGAAACAGAAGTACTATAGTTAGCACATAGCTAGCTTTATTTGGCTATGTCTTGGCCATCTGGCTACCGCACTTCGGCAGTTCGGGAACAATCGGCTGGGGCCAGCAACGGACGACAAGCGGAGGGGGCACACGAACAACCGACGAGCCACAAGGCATACAACAATACTTCAGAAGAACCGTTATAGGGTCCTGAGTCCTGGATGGGCAAGCAAGAGCGTCAGTCACTTAGAAACACTCGACTCTCTGCGCATCGCTCCCTCGAACGACCACAACAGGAAACGTGGCTTGGGACCATGCGGACAATGAGCACGCACCATAACCACGATAAGAACATTGTCAATTCTAACAAAGGGAGTGCTGCAGATCGCTTTATTCGCTCACATAGGACCAAAGCGCCCACCACAGCCTTTTGCAGCCGCTCGCACTGGAGGAAAATTTTAAAAGTGCTTTCAGTTCAGTAATATCTCAAACGTTATAATCCAACTTAATCAGTGACCCTTTCGAGTCAAACGAGGCAGAGTGAGTGAGAGATACTAACAGATCGCTGAGGCCATACTTAAACTAAAGGATAATACTGTATTACCTGACCACAATACTGGTAATAGGGTGCGTGCTCGTTCAAACATGTAGCCTTATAGAGGGCTGAAGAGGAATCCCCTCGCGGTAGTCAAAGCACATAACCATTTCGTTTGTCTAAGGGCAAATTCTACTCAAGTTTGCTCAAAGGGAAAGAAGCCACGCGACGGGAGTTCGAAGTAAAATGACGGGTATACTACCGACGTTCAGCTGTTTTCCCCCTGACACTCCATCAGGACATGCACATGCAACGCATAGAAACAGAACACTTCCACTGTTTGCAGCCATCGGCAGACGGCGTCCTCCAAAAATCGTGCCCGCCCAGTACCATTGCCCAGAAGGGAGGGCGACATGCATTCAAAGCTTAAAAAAATTACAATGTGGCGCGTACCAATGCGTTAGACTACAAGTGTATTCGCACCGGGGGAGACTCAAACGTATCATGTCTAGTGCGCAAATAGGTGTTGCGGAGTACTTGCCTCCTAAGCAAAGAACTAACCATATATAACAACACATAGCCTATCACAATGGGGACATTGATTAACATAATAATATAAGAAACCCCTTGAATGCAGCAGTTCTGCAACCTGCCTCGCAAGGCTCTCTAGCGTCCAGCAGCCTCTTGTGGCCTTGCAGTTGATAGACCTCATAGGTAGCATGACCATATGCTGTCAACAAGTGACGCTCCGCGGAAGCCAGTCTGGACTAGCACTGTCCTATGCACTTGCGACAAAGCTCTTCCGGCGCGGTAGGAAACAAGACCGCCTATCATAAGTGCAGCAGTGCACGCAAGCGTGCGGTAATGGTCACTTCGGGCCGGCCCAGCTACAGCTTCGACGGCTGGAGGTCGGCCCAGGCGCCAGGGCCCTTGCGTGACGCTTCAGCCAGTGTTCCGACCGCTTGGGCACACGTTCCAAGGAACCCACCTGTGGTGGCGCCCGCAGCAGCAGCAGCCCAGCAGAGGCGGCAGCTTGCAGCAGGGACGGGAGTCCAGCAAGGATGGCCCGCCATGAAGGCACTTGATCATGTGCCTCCGCCGCATGGCGCTTCCAGGCAGGGCAGGCAGGCTGCTCCGTCCACGGCGTTTAGTGCTAGCGCCCTCCTCCCTTGGCGCCCTGCCCTCCTTGCCGTGAGTACTTCCTGGTGGGGCCTGGAGCACAAGGGAGGAGGGGGCGCACGGCACGTGGGTGCTGGGTGCATGTTGTGGCACACTTACGGTTGCAGCGGTTTGTACACAGGCATGCTTCATCGGACGGGAACAGCACTGCAAACATCTCTCAGCATGGCAACCTGGTGACACCTGACATGTCATGGACCAGGGAGTATTTGCGGCCTTGCTAGGTGCGGATGCACTGCGCTCACGCGCAAAGGGAGGGGGGCAGCATGGCAACACGTGATCGGTAAGAAGGCAGCTGCGAGGCCGTCTTAACGCTGTGGCACTCCTGGCACGCCCCCACGGACCAGTCTTCCTCAGCTTGCCCTCACAACCCTGCCTTCGGATCTCCGTTTCCTTCGGCCCAGGCACCTCCTTATTGTGTGGTTTGCCATCTGGAAAGCCTTGGGGCACAAGGTCCCTGCGTACCTCCGTTCACATGGCGTGCTTTGAGCGTGGTGATGTTGGGCACGACCATGGGTGCTCCACGGTACCGAACGACCCCGCTGAACGGGGGAGCTGCCAGCCCACTCCAACCAATTGCATGACTTTGTAACGCACTGTGCATAGTGAGTAGACGCGTCCTGTTCCACGTCGTCGGTGGGGACTGGGGAGGTAGCATGTCGCAACGTGTAGCCACTTGGGCGCGAGTCGTCTCGGGCTCGAGGATAAGCTCGTTCTGTGTCATGTTAGCTAATTGTCTGCGTTGTGCGCTGTTGTGGACTGGATTCGCCAAACTGCAAAAACGCTTCTCACTACCTTTGGCTTAAGAAATTCGGTGTCATGGAGTTTCTTATTATAAGCGCAATTTTCACGATGTACATGGTGAGGACTTGAGCATGCCTTGCACTGCCGTCCAGGGGGCGATGCCGTAGGGGTCTCGTGCTGCAGCACTGGTCCCCCCAGGGGCGAGCACGCCGCAGCACGCTGTGTTCCAGACCGCATAAGCCAGGCCCTGGCTCTAAGTACTGTCCAAGAGCTCGTAGGCCCGTTTTCCGTGGACCAGCATATTGCTGACACTATCAGTGACGCTGAATTGACTGGTGCTCCGAACCAGGGGACCTCGCGGGGCCAGCCCCCGCTCTGGGTGACACACTTGTGAGCAGCCTGTCGTCCTGGAACAGCCGGAGGTGCGCAGGTACGGCATTCACCGGGCCCCAGGGAACTGGGCTTGCTGAGCGAGGCGGCACCCGCTGGATTGGAGGTACTGTACGGCAGGCCAAGCTCCCGGTGGTGCAGGCGATGTACAGTGGCGCAGGTGCAGGCAGTTATGGAAGGAGCACGTACGGTGCTTTGAAATGGAGCCCACATAGCTGCTGGGCCGAACCCAGATGCAGCTGGGTGGACTGAGCGTGGGGGCCTGTACCCAAAACCGCAATAGCCCACGGGGTGCTGCCCCTGCTACCGAGTGGAGGTTGAAGGGAGCCCTGGTAGAGCCTGTACACACATCTTATGTCTGCATGAAGGCTATCGAAGCTAATTGCGCAGCAGCAGGTACGGGAGTTGCAGCGTAGGGGAGTTGCAGCGCAGGCTACCGGTATGCACAGCAGCAACGGATTGCGGTAAAGGCCTCCCGTCCCTCCAGGCTTGTACGGTATACGGAGATTGGGGTTTGGGCCATATTGCACGTCTGCACCGCGGTAGGTGGTTGCAACTCGCTCCGTACCAGGCCTCGTACACGTGAGTACGGGAGAGTACAGGTGAATACTTGTGCAACTTTCCAGGCAGGTTTGCGGGAGTAGTCAATGTACGTAACCGTACCTCTGTATGTGCCATTTGCCGTAGGGGTACCCTGGGGTTTCGGTCTGCTTCCTTGGCTCCGGGTATGTGCAGGTAGGTGCTGGGCGGGCGCTCATGGGAGTACAGAGACAGAGCTCCAGGGGCCCTAGCGAATTTCTGTCCAGGTTGGAGCGTTGGACCTGGTCGGACGAGGGCTTGAGTAGGCGCAGGTAGGTGAAACCCCCGATGCCCGATCACGTGCGTGTTGTCCTCTCACAGGAGGCTAGAACGCTAGACCGTTTAGACAACCGAAAATGCAACCAGCTGCGACCAACCCACTCGCCCCCACACACCAGCCCACTTGCTCTGACAGGAACTTGACGTACCCAACACGGCCAAGGTCCAGAGTGGCCAAGCGCCAAGGGCCGGGATCAGCTGCTGCCCGCAACAAATTGTGAGGGGCTGGGGACATGGCAAGCACCATATCGACAGGTGGGACCTGACGCCTGGGCACCGCTGGGGTCTTGAACCTACTCGAACGACCAGGAAGTGCCGTAGTAGCGTGCACACCAGCCGACGCCATATCTGCAGTTTTGTGTGCAGCTGGGGCTAGCTGTGGCCGACACATTGAACGCACGCCCCGCGTCGGCTCTTGGAGATGGCCTAACAGAGGACCTGCCGGCAGGAATCAACCATTACAGCCTAGCTCCCAGCGCAATGCATGACTGTGCATGCATGTCGACGTGTCACAGGCAGAGAGCCTTCCAGCAAGCCTTGACGTACGGTGAAGCACGACTCACGTGCATCACTGGATTACTAAGGAAAGGACATGGGCCAATGTACGGTACGCCCCGGTCAAGCCACCAGAGCAAACCACCTGGAGCCATCAGACCGCAGCCGCTTCGCTCTTAACCAGCGCATAGCATGCAACAAAGAATCCACATCATACAGGGGATCTGGCAGAGATCACAGGCCATATGCCTTGCCCACCAAGAAAAGAGAGAAAACACGCACGCACGGAAATCCCCACGTGTTGCACAGCGCACGAAGGCGTTACCGTCTTCGTCAAAATCGCCTCAGCGACACAATGGAACACCCTCGCCATGGATCGTTGATCACTTGTCAACACGTGTTGCCAAAACCAGGTGTTTCAACCCGGACCACTCCATTGCGAGCACGCATGAGAGATGTGCACGCAAAGGGTCGCTACTGTATAGCAGTATGCATGTATGCATGCACGTACCACCATCCACACATTGGAACATAGGTTACCGCAAGCACGAAGGCCAAACGCTACCTCCCTGGCTGGCCTCTCTGACCTTAGCCACACCGTAACCACCGTTTGTCACGCTCGGCACCTAGCTGTCAGCGTGCATTGTTTTTTGCGCCGCCAAGCAGCATAACGTTTCTCGCTCGTGCGTTACATTCACATAGGTTAGGCTGCTAATCACGCACCCCCGCTGCGCAAACGTAAGGGTTGTGATTCAAATGCGGGCCGGGCGCTCCCACACCGCCCAGTCCTTGCCCGACATGGCGAACTTCCAGCCGTCGCTCTCCTTGGGTAGCAGGTTGCCCATCTCAAAGCGAGGGCCCATCTTCAGGGTGAGGCTGCAGGTACACAGGAAGCAGAGCCGTGTTGGCGCAGTTTGAAAATCAGCATAAGCAACGTAAGGGACATCTGGCCGTTGCGTGAATGCGCTACCCTACGTGCGGTCCAGCCGCCAGGGGACAGACAGCCAAGTGTCCCCCTGCTCCTGGGAGGTACGCCCACTTACGCTCCTCCACACCTCAGTGCTGCCCATGAGACATTAAGCCTCTGCTAACAGCCTGCTGTACCATGCCGACCAACTTAGACGTTGGTGGGGACGTGCGTCAACGACTGTCGCCGCTCACCTGTCCCCGATGCGCGCCACGTACATGTCGGCGTCCGCCGCCAGGATGTCCAGCTTGCTCTCGCTGTGGATGCCTGCACGCCGCCGCAGCGCCGCCAGGTCCGTAATGGTCTTGCGCAGGTCGTCGCCCCAGTTGGCGAAGTGGTCCCAGAAGACGCACGGGATGCCTACAGATATGCATGTGGGGTGGGGGTTAGGGCGGAGGTGGCCGTACGGATGTTACCCCGCTTAGGATAGCGTGCCAGGAGGGCAGGGTCCTGCTGCATGTTTAGTCTCTAGTTGCGCAGGCGCCGCGCGGAAAGGCCTGCTGCTGTTCCCCTGGTCCCTTGCCTGCCATTTAATGCTACGCCCGCCCGTAAGCAATGTACCGGCTCACCGGGGTGGGTGAGGATGTAGGCGTAGCCGATGCCCACGTTGTGCGAGGGGAAGGGCCAGTGCTGCTGCGTGCTGCCGGTGTCGTGGTTCTCGGTGAAGGTCACCGCCATGCCCGGCCACCAGCCCATCAGCCCAGGCGCCTTGCCCTGCAGCACACATGGTGCAGGTTGAACGACTGTCGCACCCAGGGCATCGCAGGCAACTGTGTGCATGCCTTTCAGTTCGCTAATCGTACACGTCGCAGGACTCCTGGTCTGTAGGCATAGGCCTGGAGGTCAGCACCGCGTGACGCGCCTAGGACGAAGACAAGAGCCTGGGTATGCGTGCCTGCTTCCATCGTATCTCACTAGTACCGTGCGCGTACCGTACCTTTCCGTCCCGCAGCCTGTTGTACTGCGTGTGCTTGACAGCCTCCTGGAGGATGCCCTTCGTGGGGAAGTCGAACGCGCAGCACCTGCACAGGGACACACACGCAAATGCGCAGGTACCGTCGCTGCGCCCAGGAACCTTGCATTTTCGCAGTGCTGGGGATCTGCAGGTGAGAGAAACACCCACGCAGCGCACCTCTCTTCGTTGTTCTTGATCCAGTCGCAAATCCTCTGCCGTGCAGCGTCCTGCTGGTACTCCAGATGGCTGCCGTTCCACTGCGCAGTTGCGATAGGGGCATCCGCAAGGAGTCATTAGCTGCATGACCCAACCAGCGCCGCTTTACGCTCCAGGCTACTTGCAATGGCCTGACCACAGTCCACGGTTCCGTAACCCTATGGAAAGCTGCAACCCCATCCTTTAACACGACATGTGCTCAACACCCTTCCCTAACCTACCTGCAGGTCCACCCAGTACTCGCCCACGTTGAGCGCGTCCGCCCCCGTGGTGGCGTCAACGTACTCGGTCACGAAGCGGGCGCCGTAGCTGCACGGCAGGAAAGTAGGGACCGTGGCAACAAGCCGTTGAGGGAGTGTACGAATGCGGCGACCGCATTAAGCCCGCCAGCAAAAGCGATCAAGGTACTGGAAAGGCTGCTAGCTCGGTTGCTGGGACCTGCCTTACGCGAAAACGGGTCAGGGCCGGAGGGTGGCAGTGGCAGCTGTGGTTTCGGCGGGAGTGGGGGCAGCAGCGGGAGTGGGGGCAGCAGCGGGAGTGGAGGCGCCGGCAAGGGGCGTTGCACTCCTGGACACACGGTGCTCATACCCTGTGGAACCCACCCGCGCGCAAAGTCCAGGCGCCAGCCCTCGAAGCCGATGTCGTTCTGCAGCCAGCCCATCCACTCCTTGAGGGCCGCACGAAGGTCCGGGTTGAGGTGGTCAAGGTCGGGGGCGGGGCCATAGTCGTCCCCTGCACGGAGCAGCGCATTTGATCATTTAGGGTGCATCATACCTCGCGTTACAAGCTACGCTGCTCCTCCGGCCGCAGTGGACGTGCGCCCTTCCAGTGCAGCACTTACCCGTGTCGGGGTTGCCGGTGCCCTGGAACACGGGGTCGTTGCCGGTGATGGCCCACTTGCCCCAGTCGATGCGACGGCCCTGAGTGTGGTTGTCGGTAGGGATGTAACATGTGGGCCCACTTTTCGTTATTGCAGGTACAAGCTCGTGCTGAATGGCATCAGCTGGGCGAGCCGAACGCGTCTAGAAGGCCTTGCCGGTGCGCCGTGAGTGCTCCCACATGCTTCGTGCCCTGCCCGCCGCACAATCCTGCACCCCAAGCCATACTCCACTGGACCCACCGTGTGCGTGACATCATCCCGGAACCGGTTGTACACGCCGCCGTCCATCTCATCGGCGCACCTGTTGGTGAGGGTTATGTGGGATCAGGCTCCATCTCCATCGGTAGTATGGGGCGTTGGGAGGGGTACAGCCCTGGGTACAACAGGGCAGTCGTACATGCGACCGGCGCAGGCGTGCTTTTCCGGGGGGCAAACCACTTGTTACGCTGGCACATACCGGTCCACGGAACCCACCTGTGGTTGATGACGACTGTTCCAGCGACGGCGGAGTGGAGCGAGATAGCACACGAGGGCACCGATGTCAGGGGGCGGAGCGGAAAGGGCGCATCAGTACAGTCGCACAAGGGGCTCCCAGTAAACCTCTGCCATCACCCCTAGCCCCAGCACTCGCAAAGCCCACCGTCCATCATGCAGACGCACCCGTACTCACGCGTTGCAGCGCATACGGTACTGACCGGTGTGCGTCACGGACCATGCCACTCCTTGCCATTTATGCATTCGTCCCTCCCTATTGCGGCAAAAGGCAAGAGGTGGCCAACGTGAGCGCGCGGGACTCACTGTCGGCAACGGGCTTGATGCCCTCCATCCGCAAAGCTTGGGTCAGCCGCACCAGCTGGTCCTTGCCGCCGTACTTCGAGTTCAGGTTGTACAGTCTGCGAGGCAGGAAGCCAGGAAGCCAGGAACGCGCCGCACGCCTCACCACCAGCCAGTCGCCCATGCGCAAGGCCCTTGATTGTCTTTGAGGCAGCAGCTGACGGTCAACTACTACGGTACAAGCACCCAGGACCAGCGAAGCGATGCTGATGTTGCACGCCTTCGCACTTACTGGCCAGGCATGTAGCCCTTCGTTGTGCAGCAAGGATGGGTAGACATGAACCAAAGGGAGCGCAGCAAGGCCCAGGTGAAGGTTAAAACACAGGCGCGTAGCAACCAGCAAGGGTTATCACAGCAGGTGGACTGCAACTGCGCTGCTTGCGACCGTGCTGACCAGGGGATACCCCTGGTGCTGACAGTGAACTGCAGTACTCGGACGCACCTGGGGCGAGACGCTCTGGGAGGGAGGGGGTAGCCACACATGTGTAATGCCAGCCGCTTTCATGTCGGGGATCTTGGAGTGAACGGTACCGTACCTGTGGCGGATAATCGGTGTGCATGTCATTGACTATAGGCAGGTACTGCACTCATGTGCTAGGCATGCAACGCCACTCACCAGTTGTTCTTGAAGCAGCTGTCCCAGGCAAACCCTGTGCACGGCAAGCAGGGGCAGGGAGAACGCGTGACCCAGTGGCAACATATACTCCTAGATTATTGCCATGGGATCGGCATCTCACAGCTCTTGGGTGCGGTACGGTACGCTAGGATGCAAATACACCCGGTGGCACCGTGGCCCCACGCCCTGGGCCCCTGGCCATGGCAGGCCCAGTGCAGGCATGTCTGTGTGTAATTGCCTGAGGGCTTTATATACCGCGCATTCGCATTCTGATTGGCAGTAACTACTGTACCTTGTAGCATAAGGGCTTTGCTGTAGCCGGTGTTGATGGGAGTTGCTGCCCAAAACGACGATGTTGCATCGATGACATCGGGTGAAATCAAGGTTGCCGCCTTAACAGGCTTGCTGAGTCGAGCGTGCTGTGCAGGCTGTAGGCGAGAGCATCTGCTGGTCGCCGTCCCACGCCAAATGCAAGCGTTGCAGTTCCATGGGAGCAACGCTGCTCCGCTCGTTTCTTACGGTCTGCACACTAGGATGCAACGCTTTGTTCACACGAAAACAGGAACTGTGAGATGCGAAACAAGCGTGTGCAGCAGGCAGAAGGCAGAAGGGAGCCCTAGACTGTTGTGCGAGTGAGTATCAATAAGTAGTCAAATGAAATTGATCACCTCGTACTAGGAATATGATAACAGTTTGGCTAGTTTAGAAAAACATACCAGCGCACTAGGTGACAAAGGCATTCCGTAAGGCACCGCCACGTCAGCTGCTGATGCGCGTGCCAGGGGAGCCCTGCGGCGTGCCACACCCACAAGGGAGCTACCCTGGCCTTACCCTGGCGCCCAACCGCTCGCCTCGCGCGCACACACCTTAAAGTCTCCTTCCCTGACCTCTGCCCCTCCTTCCCCCAGGCGACCAGGTTAACATCCGGGTCATTCAGTCGGATGGCGCCAAAGCCAAGCCTAGCCCCCTGGAGCAGGGCGATACCTTTGACATTGTGGACGGCCAGGCAAAAGGATTGGCAGTTGCGCCCACCATGTACTAGCTATCGTACTGCTCCCACGATCTACTAGGGCAGACGAGGGACCTCCTCTCGTGTTTTCGGCGTGAAACACTGTGCACCTCAGCACCTCGGCACTGTCAGCACGCCACCCAACGCAATGCCAGTGGCCCCCAACAACGAACATACCTAACCCGCACTTACCCTGCCTCCTCCTCCGCTCTCGGCCCCTCCTTTACCCAGGCGACCAAGTTAACATCTGGGTCAACCAGTCTGTGCTGCTGGACGCCGCCAACGCCAGCGTGCGCCTGCAGCCGCTGGGTACTGCCCGTGCTCACCGCCCCTGTCACCCCTGTTGCTGCCCTGGCATGGCAACGGCAATAGGATCCGATCTCAACTCTCACACCAGTGCTTGTTTGATATCACTCCAGTACGGGGGCCTGACACCGCCACCTTCACAACGTCTGGGGCGCTCTCCATGGACGCATGGAGTGCCCCCTGCCTGCACCACAACGAACGCCAGGAACGCCTCCACCTGCGCCTCTACCTTTGAGCTCAGACCTCAGAGCCTTTCGCGACTGAGGTTTACTCCTTGGAAATGCTACTTCACACGGTGCTCTCTGCCTTCCGCTCACGTTCCCACCTCCAGGCATCACGAGAGAACGTTCGGGTCAGGCTTAGTGCGCATCAGGGGAGATCTCCCTTGCGCATCCCCTGCCTGGCGTGTAGCGTACAATACCGGTACATCAACGACTGGGGCAACCAGACTGCCCTGAAGGCCTTCAGCACCACCTGGTGCCGCAGGCCCCCTCTTCACCGCCCTGGCCACCGGCCTCACCATCCAGCCCCACCATCCTGGGAGCCACCCTCCCCTCCGCCGCCATCGTTCAAGTGGCCCTGCCCGTGGCCAGCACCGCCGGCACCCTGGACCAGGCCGCCTGCAGCGCCATCTTTGAGCTGCGCGGCGTGGGCCTGTCTGCTGCCACGTCCTCCCCAGTCCTGCACCATTACTGCCAATGGCCTCACATACGGTCACGCTCTACTCGTCGTCCTTCACCGTCTGTCGACACCATGGTACGGGGCGGGGCAGCAACACGCAGCTGCCTTGGGTACGCAGTCACGCACTGGGCTGAAAGCATCCTCGCAGAGTCGTATCTTGCTGCGGTACCGGTAATGCGTTCACTGTCCCGACCACGTTTGGGTTGCAAGGTTTGAGGGTTGGGTGAACACAATGGGGCTGTTGGAGATACAGGGGACGGGCTGCAGCGTGGCTACTCTTCCCTGTGCCTGTCAACACACTGCACGACCGCAAGCAACGGCTCAGTCCTTCCAGTATCGGGAGCGAAACGCAGTTCGCTCACTTGCAACTGTCACCGTTACCCATCTACGCGCAGCAGGTAACGTACTCTCGTACGACGGATGGAGCTGCCGCCAGCGCACGCCAGAGCCACACGTGCTCCCTTACAATGCTGAGCCACTGTTGCCAACCACCCCCATGCCCTTGAACAATCCCGTGGTTGGTGCCGCCTGGAGTGCCGTCCCCAGCCCCCCATTTCCCAGCCTCGGGCGCACACAGCCCCCGCCTTGGGCTCCGCACTGGGGGCAGCTGATGCCATGGTGCTGCTCCACGGCCACGGCTCCCCGCGTGTGCGAGTAAAAGTGGTGACTGCTGACATTGTCAGTACTTGTTTCCCTGTAAGCATTGACTGTCCATAGCGTCTTGCAGCAAAGCTGCTTGCCAAGGGTGCTCAGTCTGCGTGGCAAAGCGCAGTAGCGCAAATCCGGCCTTTCCGCTGTTATGCGCCTCATTAATCGCTTCTTTTGAGCGAGCATACTGGAACAAAGTCGGAACGAACAGCAAGCACGACGCTGCTAAAGAACCTGGACAGGGCGGTCGCGCCTAAGATGCCTACTGCTTGGGCCTAATGAAATCGGTACAAATGAGCTTCTGTTGGTTTATTGATGCTTCAGACATTTGGTTCGACGCCCGGCTGGTCTCGGGCGCTGCGTGGCCTGGGCTGGAGGACCTGGGCAGCCTGGGCAGCGCCAGGCAACCTTCCCTAGCAGCACTATGGCCTTAAGCTAAACGCCATGAATGTACTGCTGGTCGGATGCAGAGCTCCAGCGGCTCTGGTCAGGTGCGTAACGCAGGGACCACGCAAGGCCAAAGCAGGCACCAGACCAGACAGACCGTTGCACCACACCGGCGTTCCACAGCAGCAAGGCATGCATCAGGCCGTAAAGGCCACGAGCTTATTGCCATTCCCTTTGAGTTTCCTTTCCCCCTTCCATCGCGAGCATCAAACTGCAATCTCAGTGTTTAATTGTGCACGTAATGGCGGGCTGGTATCGCCGTACAACACCTGTGTCTCCCTCCAGTTCTGCTGCTTGCGCGGCTGTGGCTTACCTGCCGCTCCGTGACGTTGCTACGCTGCTTTGGTTCAACCCGTACGACGTAGAGCATGATTAACAAGCCGTAGGTAGCTATGCAGCTCCCGTCGGCTTACGAGCGGGTGACGTCGCCGCTGGCGTTCGCGGCGCTGCCTGAAAAGAAGAGGATTTTGGCAGAGTACCTGGAGGAGCGCAGCAGCTACTTTGGGTGGGAACTCTACCGATACGCCGGGGAGCAGGGCCCCTCAAAGCACGCGGACTTGGTCCTTCTTGACCGTGAACAAGTTGCCAACTTGCGGACACTGGTGGTGCTCATCAAATTCACCAAGAGCACTCGCGCGAGGCCGACTTCTGACGAGGTAACCGTGGGCACTTGACTTGCTATGCGGGCGCATACGGTGGGCGCACAAAGGAGCAAATCAGGCATAGACAGAACCACGAAATGTATGTATGGTCAGGCTCCAGCGCGCAAGGGGAATCCAACGCCGCACGCTTGCCCCCACATGGGGCTGCGCAGCGGCGCGGTCATAGGGGCTTGCCTGTCACCAACACATCATCTCACCCTCGTGTTTGCAAGGTGGAGGTCGTGCTGTTGGATGCACCTCAACACCCAGCCTGGCATGATGCCTAAGCCTTGTTGTCGCTGGGGATGTACGGCGTACCTGCTCTGAAAGGTGTTCCTCATCCTGACGCACATCCTTTCAGGTGCTGCGCGAGCTGGGGGTGCTCCAGAACTTCCGCACAACTGCACGCTTGGGGCTGGACGGCCGCCTCCTGTGGATCACCATCCCCTTTGACAACCGCCAGCTCAACCAGCACGGCGCCATCCTGTGCAACGCCAAGCAGGCGCTGTCGGCAATTATGAGCGGCCTGGCGCCTTCTGCCGCGAACAAGGAGGAGGAGCCAACCGACGAGCAGCGCAGCGTGGAGGAGTGCGTCGCCAAGGCGCTCAAGGTCCGCGACCCGGCCTGCCGCAGCCGCATGACCCGCCTCAACGTGGGCCTCATCGGCAACAGCCAGGAGCACCGCGAGTGGCTGGACGCGCTTAACGTGCAGCAGGTGCTTGCCCTGTCCAACTTGGAGATTGTCGACGTGCCTCCTACAGCGTCCGCCGCGGGAGCTGCGCCCCCGTCCCCACCTCCGCCAAGTCACTGTGGCGATGGTGGCCCCGGCGGCGGTGACGGTGGCGGTGACGGTGGCGGTGACGGTGGAGGTGACGGTGGCGGTGACGGTGGCGGTGACGGTGACGATGGGTACAAGACCGATGACGGGTACAAAACCGACGGAGGCGAGGAGGCGCCACCGCAGCAGCAGGCTGAGCCGCCGCAGCCGCCACAGCAACAAGCTGCGTCCCCAACCAGGCGCGTGGTCAGGGAGGGCCACCTTCGGGTCTTTGGGTTTCTGGAGGCCGGCGGGACCCTCACCTACAAGGGCTCCAGCGCTACGCTGCTGCCTGACAGCGGCGTGCGGGAGCTGGGCGCGGGGGCTGCCGTGCACGAGAGCGTGCTGGCGTGGAAGCGGGCGGTGGACGGCAGCAACGCCGGCGACACGCGCTACGCCACGCGCGACAACATCTTCGTGCCCATCATGCAGTACAGGCCCCCTGGGGAGGACGAGAACGAGCGGGGCATGACCGTGCTGCGCCAGGAGTACCTGGACTTGATGGTGCAGCTGTCCTAGGTAGCTGGTCCTCAGGGAAGCAGTGTTTGCCCGGTGTGCAGTAGCAGGCACCAGGCAGGATGCTGAACAGGTGCTAGCTGGTCGTGTGCACTTTGTAGGGGTGATGCTGTATTATGTCTCGGTGGGAACGAGCGGGCATGTGTAGGAGTATGTTAGGAGTATGTTACAAAAAACATGAGCACGAGCTGTTATTGGTCTCGTACGGAAGCATGATGGCTTCCTCTGGCGGCTTACACATCGGTTAGGCTAGCTGTCAGCGTTCACCTTACTGTTGGGCGTTGATGCCGTACACACTATGTTGGCCTGTCTCGCGTACGGCATGGGGATGCGGTGTTCTGCCCTGTTTCGTGCTTCCACGCGCTGCATGAGCCGACCCTAAGTTCTTTGCTTGCAGCGGCGGTGTTGTGCAAGCCGGTGGGGACCTCATGTTGAACAGGGCCGAGCTGTGTCGCAAGTAGCCTGGTGCTGTTTAAATGACGTGTGGATGCGTGGCACAGCAATTTAAGGACACCCGTCGTCAGTTTAGGGTCCAGCCTTGTATGTGAGACACGCTCATGCTGCTGGAAAGGATGGCTCAGATGGTCGTTGGCTTGAGGGTATGGTGTACGGTCCTGACCTCCCTTGCTTTTCAAGTTATGGTGGATTGTGGTTGAGTGCGCATCAACGGTGTGGATCAGCCACGCGTAGCCTCGTTAGCAATGCTACTTGCTTCGCTGCTTGAACCTGGCATCTCTGTCTCACCTGGCCCCACTGGTGACGAATCGCCGCACATACACGGAATGGGCGTGCGAGTGAGGCATTGTGAGGCCCTGTAGCTCTGTGGTGACGCGCGTGGCAAAGCGGCCAACAAGGCTCTTACCCAAGGTGCTGAGGAATGCAGCGCTATTGCTTAGTGGCCTTTGCGACCCAGGGGGCCCCAGCGCAGATAGTTGGGCGTGCCGTCAGGCGCCTCAGCATGTTCACATGGTACCGTAAGCCCCGCACACCAAGCATGGAAGAGCATGTACGAGCCAGGGGGCCGTGAGCGCACCTGATTAGGCGTTATGCGCACCGTAAGACACCGGACGAGATACGTATACCGCACTGCAACGCTGGGAACCTTGGCTCCCAGCGTTGAGAGCAGGGGCTGAGAGCAGGGGCATCCCGCGGGGGCATCCCTGGAACCAGGGGCCTGGAACCCTGGGCAGCGCTTGTGCTTGGCCTCACGTGGCTTCACGAAACCCCACGAGCTTGGCCAGTTTGGCGCACCTGATTCTGGCAGTCAGGCACCGGTTCTTAGCTCTGGTACTGCCATTGGCTGGCACGTTTATTCACGGTGCGCCCCATTGTGACGTGGTCCGGCTGGACTGTGTACGGCTCCGAGACCAGGACTCTTGAGTCCTGCTTCAAACAATCCGCAAATAGTTTTCTCTTGATTACACGTCATGTCAATTCAACCATCGAACGCTCACGTCACCTTACCGTCTTCAAATGGTTGAAACGCCTTCAGCGGCCCCTAATCGCGGGCATCTCCATACACATGCACATACAGCAATGAAAATTCAGCCTATGGATATGCCGAAAGGAGGACCGCTGTGGCATCAGGCTGTGGCCCGGCGCGATGCCCGGCACCCCCAAGCTCGGCAAGCATGCGTGCAGCTTGTAAGTACTGCTGAGAATCTGCGACCTTTCAGGCAGGCCTAGTGGTTACAGTTCTGAGGACGGCCATGGGGGGTTATTAGCGTCGGCTGGGGGGCCTAGGGTGACAGCTGGTCACAGGCAACATGGGGTGGTCAAGCAGCAAGCATGTACGCCACCAGCGCAATACATCAGCACTCGCATGTCAAAACAGCGCTTAAGAGAGCGTGACAGCTGTCATAACACCAGGCTGGGCAGGGATTGGCGGCGCCAGTGTGGCTAGCGCTGGCTGATGCTGCAGGTGACTGACACGTGCTGTGCTGGCCCCGCCCAACTCCCCCGCCCAACTCCCGTAGAGCGGGCCACTTGGCAAGGAGTCGGCGGATACCTTACAGGAGCATGAACACTATAACACTTGTGCACACGGCCCAAGGTGAGGACCGGTGACGTGGGCTGCTGCACCATGGGCGGGAGCTACATGGCGCAAGTGAAGTGCCTTGGCTACTATACTGGGGTGCTGGGCAACACGGGTACCGGGTACGGTATATATCCCAGCAAGGGAGGGAGTGGGGGCACGTGCAGGAGTCCTCCAGACAACTATTATCACAACCCTGCTCAATGTGTAAGCAAAGCCGTTGCCGCAGCCGTGCGTGCCACATGACTGTGCCCCTGCTGCTACCACTGAGGCCTGCGTTGACGGTCAGATTGCAATCGCAGATGGGGAGTCACACACGGTGTGCATATACAGCGCAAATTCTCAAAATGTATAGGGATTTTTGGGTTCCTTTGTGGCTTGTTGCGGGCAGGCTGGCGTACTTGCAGCCGGGTAACGGCCTTATTTGGCGGGCGGATACCGACATTTAGGCGTAAAATTTGCGGAGTAGATAAAGCCATACTCAACTCGTTCGTGTCTGGCCTTCTTGTGCCGGATTTCGCTCGGCAAAGCGAAGCCCTTTGCCTTCCTGAACGTGCGTGCGTGTACTTGGCACTCATTCTCCCAACTCTCAAAGTACTCAAGTGCCGAGGTGCCCCCTCCGCCGCCTAAGACGTCAGCCTGTAGTATAAGCCATAACAAATACAGCTTGGCTGGCGGGGGCAAATCTTGGGCCAAGTGCTCTGGGCTGCTGCCCTTACAGCCTGCCTACGGCTGGCCATGGTGCCAGCCGCGACAGTCCTCGGGGCGAAAAGGCTGTTGTTAGGGCTAGCAGGTAAGAGTACCATATAGTTTTACACTACGACAGCTGGCTATGCATTCTGCACTTGGCGTCGGCAACTCACCAGCAGGAAACACTCAGCAAAGCAGGCAACTACCTATTTTGTGCGCTTTGCAGTGTTGGCGACACTCGCAGCCTCTCAATATGCCCAGGTGAGTTAAAGCCATCACCAAGTATGGACACAAAGCCCATGCCAGCACATGACCAGAGAGGGGGAGAGAGAGGAGTAAAACTGGACATGAAAGAGGCACAGGGAGGAACCCACACGCCAAACCGCACAGGGCTACCTATCCTGAGAATTGTCAGTACCAGCGACAAATCTGACAGCTTGCGCTGTGCACTCCGCAGGCGTCCGGTGCGGAACACGACGATGCCTTACCGGCTATTGGTGAGCAAATCGGTGAGCAAAAGTGTGGGGAACCTGCATGGTTGTGCATGACACACACACAGACACACGCGTGGTGAGCACATGGGCAGACGAGGCAAGCGGGGTGGAGGCGATATGCTATGTATGGCAATCCAGAGGGTCCTTTGAGAGGTGGGTTAATGTAGGAGCAAACCCGCTCGTGTAACCAGCTGGTCTGCGCCTGCAGCAGAATTGGAGATATGTCCCTACGGGGTCAACCTAGGACATCGGGAAGCGATAGACGAGGGCTTTGTAACCGGAGATCATGGGACGGTAAATCGGACGAGGAGGGGCGGGTAAGGGGCAACCAAGGCCTGCAGTTCCTGCTGCCGGTACCCCGCCCCATGGTGCCTTTGTTGAGCTACGGTGCCTTAGGGCAGCTGCTGACACGCAATGCTATATGACATGCAAACTGTGTCTGATTGCCTTGCCTATGATATGTATCATCAACCGATGCAACCCTTTCCTGGACACTGACATGTACAGGTGGGGCACTGCGAAACCTTCTTGAAGATACCCAGCCCGGGAACCCACCACCGTTGTCACTTCCAACATCGCCGCCGCAACAACCTGGACCTCCTTCACCGCCCGTAAGCCCACCTGGACCTCCTTCACCGCCCGTAAGCCCACCTGGACCTCCTTCACCGCCTGTAACCCCACCGCCATTGTCACCCCCACCAGCTTCGCCATCACCACCCATAACTCCGCCATCATCACCCACATCTCCTCCTCCGCCCGTCAGCCCACCACCCCAGTCACCCCCACCAGCGTCGCCGTTACCACCTGTATCTCCTTCTCCGCCTCTAAGCCCACCACCCAGGTTGCCCCCACCAGCGTCGCCGTTACCTCCTCAATCCCCTGCACCCCGCTCGCCGCCTCCACCCACAAGCCCACCGCCGTTGTTGCCCCCACCAGCGTCGCCACAGCCGCCCGTATCTCCTTCTCCGCCTTTAAGCCCACCGCCGTTGTTGCCCCCACCAGCGTCGCCGTTACCTCCTCAATCCCCTGCACCCCGCTCGCCGCCTCCACCCACAAGCCCACCGCCGTTGTCGCCCCCACCATCGTCACCGTCACCACCTGTATCTCCTCCGCCTGTGCGCCCACCACCTAGTGCGCCCCCACCAGCGTCACCACCACCGCCTTTGTCCCCTCCGCCCCGCTCTCCACCCCCGCCTGCAAGCCCACCGCCGTTATCATCTGCACCATCGTCGCCGTCACCACCTGTATCTCCCTCCCCGCCTGTGCGCCCACCACCTAGTGCGCCCCCACCAGCGTCACCACCACCGCCTTTGTCCCCTCCGCCCCGCTCTCCACCCCCGCCTGCAAGCCCACCGCCGTTATCATCTGCACCATCGTCGCCGTCACCACCTGTATCTCCCTCCCCGCCTGTGCGCCCACCACCTAGTGCGCCCCCACCAGCGTCACCACCACCGCCTTTGTCCCCTCCGCCCCGCTCTCCACCCCCGCCTGCAAGCCCACCGCCGTTATCATCTGCACCATCGTCGCCGTCACCACCTGTATCTCCCTCCCCGCCTGTGCGCCCACCACCTAGTGCGCCCCCACCAGCGTCACCACCACCGCCTTTGTCCCCCCCGCCCCGCTCACCTCCTCAACCTGTGAGCCCACCACTCGCGTCCCCACCCCTGAGCTCGCCTCCGCCACCCATAAGCCCACCGCCACCAGCTCCATCGCCACCGGTGAGCACAGGGTGCTGCCTGCTGGAAGTGAACTCGTGAGGGTGCTTCCTGATGGTGCTAGCAACAACGCCACTCTCAAACACACAGTAAGGTCGTCACGGTTTGAAACACCATGGACGTGTGCCAGGACTATTCTTTTAACGTCTTCACCTCACCTGCCGTCCACAGGCTATCAGCTTTTCGGCCACCCTCTCCCCTGATCCAAGCACCCCGCTGGTGGGCACCACCACCACCTGGACCGTCACCGTCACCGCCACCCCAGCCCCAACTGCGGAGGTCCCCCTGCGCTGCGCCTTCTGGAACGGCATCGGCGCCGAGCCCTCTGATTACATCGCCGACAGTGCCACCCTCAAGGTCAACGCCGCCATGGCAGCAGACTCCACCACCACCACCTGCACCATCCCCATGAACTACACCTCGGCCACGGCAGGTGCCACCACGGCCAAGGTCCGCGTGTATTACCGCACCGGCACCGTCAACCTGCTCAACCCCGACGCCAGAAGCAGCCCCTTCGAGGTGCGTGAAGCATGGCAAGCGAAGCGGTGGCCTTCCTTAGTTGCGCTTACCTGGTCGGAACAGCGGATGGGACTTTAAAGCCATGGGGCGCTTGCGCTTGGCTAGCACACTGCCCACTGCCATGGATTAAGACTGTTTAAACTGCCCACTGCCATACAAAGACTCCGTCGGGCGCCCTGGTAGTAGCTGTGCATCCTCCTTACATGCTCCTCGTGCCCCCACGCATCCGCCCCCACAGGTCTTGGCGCTGGCCGCCTGGCCGCTGACCGTCAGCCCCTCGCCGCCCATCCCCCCCGCCTTTCCCCCCACCCTCCTCACACGCTTCTCGTCCCATCTCCCCCCGCTCCCCCTCCCCGCAGGTCTTGGCGCTGACCGCCGGGCCGCTGACCGTCAGCCCCTCGCCGCCCATCCCCGGCGCCGAGGCCACCTGGAGCGTCACCTGGACCGCCCACACCGGCCCCGCCGCCAACACGCGCTTCCGCTGCGCCCTGTGGAACGGCGTCGGCACCGCGCCCGCCAACGACGCAGCCTACCTGGCGCTGGCCACCAAGGACGAGTCCGCGGTGTTGGCGACGGGCGCCACCACCTTCACCTGCAGCATCAAGACCACCTACACGGCCGCCACCTCGCCGCTGACGGCCCGGCTGCGGCTGTTCACGCAGGGCGGGACTGCGTCCTTCCGCCCGGAGGTCTCTGCTTCATTCCAGGTTAGTGTGGGCATACTCAAAAGCGGTAGCGAGACACGACGGGTACAAATCCACCTACTACCGCCCCTGTGCCGAGCCCCTGCTGCACCCCAAAACACGCACACGGCCAACCGGCGTGTAACGGCTGCCTCCCATTGTGCCTCCCACAGGTGGTATCGTACTCTGCGGTCGTGAACGCCCTCCCGGCTGCGCCTGCCGCCCGCGAGCCCGTCGCCTACACGGTGGTCATCACCCGCTCGGCCGCCGCGCCGTCCGCCCTGGCCCTCAAATGCGCCTTCTACGATGGCGAGTCCGCCGCCGCGCCTGCCGCCGACAATTCGGACGCCTCCTTCAAGGCCCTGCCGGTCAAGGTCAGCGCCACCATGGCTGCGGGCTCCACCACCGCCACCTGCGTGCTGCCGCCCGTGTTCTACACCTCGGCCGGCACCAAGCTGGCCAAGGTGCAGGTGTTCGAGGGCGACGAGGGCACGCTGGGGCTGCTGGGCGTCGGCAAGCCCGCCAACAGGAGCACCACGGTGCGTGCAGGCGCATGTGTATCGTACCGGTACACGTGTGCATGGTATTCGGGCTGCACGTGTCTGCAGTATTGCGATTGCTGGGCAGGGTGCAAGAAGGAAGAGAGGCAGCCTGACATGCCCCTTGCTACTAGCGTTGACAATGCCTGCGGTGGCTTAAGGCGACCCCTCTTGCATGTTGAATTACGCCGTCGCAGGTGACCGCTGCGCTCAAGTACAACGCCACGCTGAGCGCCGACTCGGCCGCCGCCGCCAACGAGCCCGTGTCGTGGACCATCAACATCCGGCGGCCGCAGGCCGTGCCGTCCGGCCTCACCCTCAATCTAGTGTGCGCCTTCAACCCCGGCAACGGCGCCGGACCCTCGGACGACTCCGACGCCTCCTACTTCAACCTGCCCGAGACGGCCAAGAGCAAGGCAATCATGGGGCCCGGGGCCTCCAGCGCCAGCTGCACTGGCGAGGGCGTGTACCGCTCTGCGGGCAACTACACGGCCAAGGTGCAGGTGTTTGTGGAGGGCGCGGCCAGCGCGTACGGCCTGCTGGGACCCAACACGCCCGCCGTGTCCAGCATCCTCACGGTAAGTGCACCAACCCGTGCATTAGTTCCTGAGCTGCCGTGCCGTAGGTGCTGCCACGTGAGTGCACGATGTACGGGTACGACGACTGTATTGCTGTCCCTTGCACGGACCTAGTGCCCGCGTACCGTACATCGCTCACCCGGTAAGCCACGTAAACTGCAGTGTAACACGTGCTGCACCTGACGTACGCTGCTGCAGGTGGGCGCTGCCGGCAACTACACCGCGGCCATGTCCGTGTCCCCGTCCCAGCCGGTGGCCTTTGAGCCCGCCACGTGGACCATTGTCGTACGGCGCTCCGAGGCCGCGCCCAACGAGGTGCCGTTGCAGTGCGCCTTCTTCAACGGCGAGGGCGGGTCGCCATCGCTGGCCGACGCGGACATGCTGGCACGTGTCAGAAACGACACGGTGGCCACGCTAGGTGCCGGGTCCGACACCGCCGTGTGCACCATCACCACCATCTACACCTCGGCGGGCGTTAAGACACGTGAGCGGGCTTACGGGACATGAGCGAGTCCTGCGGGGAGCAAGCCTTGGGATGCATTTGTACGGGTCCTGTGGCCCACGCTCTGATGAAGGCGTGCGGCACTGGCTGCTGAACTGCTCTTTCTGGCGGTGCTCCATGGTGAGGTAACTGATGACCTTGTACCATGTCCCTTTGCAGCCCGTGTACAAATCTTCGCTGATGGCGGAAACGGTGTGGGTCTGCTGGGGGCCAATGCTCCGGCCTTTACCAACGCAACGGTGAGAGGCACAGCACTGCAATCTACACACGTGGCGAGTCAAGTGTCTGCAAAACTGCGAACAGGAGCGCAGGCAGTGCGGTACTTGCCCTTGACTGGATGTTTGTGTGGTGGCGCGTGTACATGAGAGCTGCATGTTCTCTGCCACCCGTGCCCCACAGGCCCTTGCTGCTGTGAACTACACCGCCACGATCAGCCTGGCCTCCTCCGGCCCCGTATACGTCAACGCTCCCGCTCCCTGGATCGCCATCGTGACACGCGCCTCCCCCCTGGCCGCCGACATCCCCCTGGAGCTCACCTGCATCCTCAACCCCGGCGACGGATCACCGCCCTCCACCGACTCCTCCTTCCTCTCCTCCACCACCGCAATCAAGACCCGCGCCACCATCGCCCCCGGCTCCTCCACCGCCAACTGCACCTTCGACCCCTACACCTACACCAAGGCCGGCAACATGTCGGCCTCCGTGCAGGTGTTTGTGGCCAACGGCGGAACACGTGGCCTGCTGGGCGCCGACCGGCCCCTGCGTGCCACGACCTTCAACGTAACCGAGGCGCCCCTCCTGCCCCCCAGCCCCGCGCCCTCGCCCCCTCCCAGCCCCAGCCCCTTGGCCCCCGAGTCCAGCCCGCCCCCGCCCCCCAACTCCCAGCCCCCCGCGGTGCAGCCCGAGTCGCCAACCCTGGCTGCGCGCGCGCTGGCCACCGCCCCTGTGGTATGCACGGCAGTAACCGCCAGCGAGAGCGTGGCAACACAGGAGAACGGCAAGTTCAGGTGAGTGGGGGAATACGGTTGGTACACGCAACCAGCAGAAGCCGTGAGTCGACTACCGGTATGCGAACGCCACGTGACGCAACCCCCGCCCGCCTGACACAGTACCCCTTCCTTACCACACCATGCACACCTTCCTCCCTCCCCCGCAGCATCACCTGGGCCACCACCAGCTCGTGTCAATGGCCAGTACCCAGCCCGTCACGCAACGGAAACCCATCAAAACTCCACCGTGTGCCTGTACCCCATCCCTTCCATGACCTCCCTCCCCCGCAGTATCACCTGGGCCACCACCAGCTCCGTGTCCATGACCACCAGCTGCGTGGACGCCGTCACCAAGGCCGCGCTCCCCGACGGCGCGCTGTGGTCGCACGTGCTGCCCTCCATGGCTCTGAGCCAACCGCTGGTGCTGTCGCCGCTGGCCTCCGTGGCCGCCTCCGCACAGTACGGCAACCGCGGCAGCGGCGGTACTCCCTCCATGTCCGACTTCTCCGCCACCACCACACGGTGAGTACGGGGCCAGGGTGGACGACTGTGTCCGGTGCCCTCAGCCCTCACGCAAACGCAGCTCACATCCAGCCGCCACAGGCGCCATATCGGTACGCAGCGTCTAGGCAGCAGCTGCCATGCCTACCTGGTCTCTACTGTGCTGACGCAAAGCGGGGGAAAGGCGCAGCATGCTGACTGCGTTATTGATGCTCTCCTGCTCACCATTCCTCCTACCAGGTACGCCGTGAAGCTGGGCGTGCCCGAGTCGCTCGCCGGCGGCCTGCTGTCGTACGACTACTACGAGGGCAGCCTGGTGACCGCCACGACCCGTGGGTCGGTGGTCAGCATGGTGCAGTCCACGCTCATGGGCACGCTGGGCCTGGCCGCCAACTTCTTCACGGCGCGCATCAAGAAGGCCGGCTACGACATCTCGGCCACCGTGGCCGTGCAGGCCGCGGAGCTGGCAGCCGCGGACCTGCTCGACTCCAATAAGCCCTTCAACGTCAGCTCCGATGACGACCTCATCCAGCACATGAACTCCACCTTCCAGGCGCTGGCGAAGAAGCTGGTGCGCAACAACAAGGGCCGTATGCTGGCGCAGGAGGCGCAGCTTGACATCAGCTTCGACTCCATGGCGGACGACGTGCGTGTGTTGGCAAAGTCGGCGGCGCAGGTGAACGGGGTGGTGGCTAAGCAGCAGGATCAGCTGGTGCAGGCGGTCAACAGCGGGCAGGAGGTGGACCCCACGCGCCTGGCGGTGCTGCTGGCGGACGCAACCAAGGCCGCCGTCACCGGCGCCAACGACGTGTCCAGGGCCGCCGCGCAGCTGGGCAACCAGGAGATCGACGCGGCCACCTTTGAGACGCAGTGAGTCAAGGGGAAGTGCATATGGGGCATGCTCAGGACGGCAACGGGGATGTACCGTCATGCTATTAGGCGAACGCGGCCGACTTGCGATGATTGCCTGCAGTGTCGCGTAACCGGTCCGTGTTGCGAACCCACGAGTTCCAATCCCCGTGCTCTGCCCGTGCCCCAGGTTTACTGGCGACGCGCTGCTAACCACTATCGCAAAGGCCAACTTCACAGCGCCCCTGCTCAACCTGGCGCCCAGCACCGCTCCGGCGCCCAGTGGGAACAGCCCTACCACCGGCAACCCACCCGGCACCGCGGTGCAGGTGGATGATGAGTCGGGCCTCAGCGGCGGCGCCATTGCGGGCATCGTGGTCGGCGCGGTGGTGGGCAGTCTCCTGGTGCTGGGTGCCGTGGTGCTGGTCGTGCGGCGCAGGCAGACGGTTGCGCCCAACAACCAACTGGGGGCAACGGGCAGCGGCAACGAGCGCCTGCCTGGTAGGCACGACCCCGAGGGGCCCGCCGTGGTGCAGGCGAAGATGTCGCCTGCCTAAACACGCGAATTTAAAGTTGAGGTGCCAAAGCAATAATGCAAATCGGTGTTGTTGTTGTTGTTCTTCTTCTTCATTCACAGATTGTTGAACAGCCTTGAAGTCATCTATTCGAACCTGAAGTACGAATTGTGCCGCCAGCCATGGCGTGCGTCTGCGGGCGCACCGAGGGAACGTATTGCATGTGGAGCTGTGGCGGTCGTTACAAAGGTTATGCCCGGCAAGCCTAGTTCTGCGTCCGTGGCCTGGGTCTAATACCAGTAGCACGTACCGTGCTGTTATTGCTGTTGTCATGACGCCATGTGCACTGTCTGCCGCGATGCATGCCAGCCGGCGGGGGTTGCTTCATTCTTACCGTTCTTGCCGTTTGCCAAAGCAAGCAAGTAGGCTGCACGCCGAGGAGGCGTGCTGCGAGCCGGCAGGATTTGCCTCGTGTGTGCTGCTGGAATGTGGCGCACCGGATTGTGTGCGTGCACGTGGAGGGGCCCGCCGCACGCAAGTAGGGTGAGTCATGGCCATGCGTCCGTCCCTCGTTCTGTTTCACACACGTTGCGCAAAGTATCTTGCGCCGCGTGCTTCATTTTGGAACTGGGTGTCATCTACGTCGCAGTGTGTGTTGTGAGACGCAGGAGGCAGGCAGGGTGCGTGCAGCAGCAAGCCGCCGCTGGTCATGCCCACCTGCGCCCACCGTCGCACACCTCAATCGTGACGTGTGGTGTCTTTTGGTGTGCTGCACGCTAATACTACGCTCGCTCGAGTGCCTGAAGCACCGATATCGAACGAATTACTACCGCAAGGGATGCCCGCCCTTGTCACTGCGTAAGAATAATGGATCACGGAGTGCCTGAGTGCATCGGGTCCTCATAACCTTCATTTTAGCTACTTGTCATTATTATCTCATGTTCCCCACGGGGCTGCCATGTGATAAGAATAATAATGTTACGCGGGCATGACCCTACGTGTGATTATGGGGGCAGGGCGTTTGTACGCGTCTACCACCGTGGGGGGTAAGGGGGGCTGCCATGCGACTACGTATGCCCCACGCTAATGGGCGGGAGCATTCATGCGCGTGTTCTCTCCTACTGTATGCATGTAATCTTGCTGGCGTGGCATTCAGGCAGTGTCCTGTAAAGTCGGCGTTCGCGCTGCTTTGTAACCCAGAGCGGCTATGGAATGGCCTGGAGTGCTGCAACTGTGGCTACCGTACATGCCAGGTACATACGTGTGCCATCAACCATCAGCCCATCACGGACTGCCAGTGGGCCCAGGAAGGGGGCCTCCCCTGGGCCCAGCACGCAGGACACCTTCGCAGGCATCGGTATCAGGCGGCCAACACGTCGATGCGCGGCTGTACACACCCTTGCATTTCTATGACCAAGACAAGGCAGAACCCAGCAGCATTGCAGGGGCAGATGGGGGAGAGGGGAGTTGATAATCCTAGTACGGAGCCCGCAGCAGCGTCGGACAGGCCGAGCAGGGAACAGTGCACTTCCGACTCTTCCGTCTTGTACGTATCGGCACGGCTTGCGTGGCCGATAAGCAGAACATACCGTAAGCCACAGTACGTGCCTGCTTGAACGTTGGTGCGCTGCGGAGCGGCTTAAGCCCAAGGTGTACCAGTGTCGCATCTCCCCTGGTCGCATCCCAGCCTGCTGCAGCTAGGTGCCGGGCAGTCGTACGTACATGAATGTGAGGGAGGAGATACCCGTTGGTGGAGTGCAGCAACGCAAATCAGCGCAGCATACCGGTTAGCGGTTACACTCCTCCCCTGGTTGCTGGAAGACAGGAGGCGCAAGCAGGGGGCGCAAGGGCTACACCACGGAGTTGCACTTAGGATTGCGGGATGTGAGTACGTATGCCAGGGTTAACATCTGGCATTCAGTGATGGGCGAGGGCAGGTAGCCAGCAGCGCCCCCACGAACTCAATGGTCCAGTACTCCACTTGGGAAGTGGTTGGGAGTTGGCCGTGGGTACGGTGAGCCCGACGGACTACTGCTAGGGAGCTTCCCAAGGACCAGTGCAGGGTACGGATACCTATACCGGTATGGAACTGGTTTTGCCCCAGCGCACGTAAGGGCGTAAGCGAGAAGTCTTGCCGAATAGGACGCCAGCAGTCTTGCTGGGTCTGTGCCAAGCAAGGGGGCTCCCCTGATGCACGAGGTCATGCGCGCATCGGGCAGCGGCCATGGGCGACGGCCAACGGGGGCAGCCTGGTGCCATCTCGCTAAGGGGCTATGCAGTTCAAGGTCTGTCTCCTAAAGAACTTCGCTGCTGAACACTTTTGACGACTTCCAAGGGTTCCAAGTTGCGAGACGCTAACCGTAGCGTGTAAGCGGTTTTATGAAGCTACCAATACCAAACTTGCTATAACATTCATCATGTGACGCCGGTCAGAGCGGTCATGCACCTGGTTTGACCGCGCCCCAAAGCAGCCGCGGCAGTCGTGGCGCCCGCGCACTCTCCCTCTCCACTCCACTACCTTCTCCTCTTTACTCGCAACACGCACCCAGTTTTAGCCACTTTGCGTAGAATA